>MDSZ01093543.1_pt1 | contig 11257 bp, 10 predicted proteins | sample 811201 | NCBI WGS metagenome assembly MDSZ01 (sample SAMN05326647, study PRJNA326480) | marine metagenome | isolation source: seawater | place: Indian Ocean: North | collected 2010 | reverse complement strand
TAGTAATAGGTAATTTAAATGAAAAAAATTATTGTTGTAACACCTACATATAATGAGGAAGAAAATGTTTATAATGCTTATTCTACAATAAAAGAATTATTTAATAAAATAAATAAATATGAATACAAGCATCTTTTTATTGACAATTGCTCTACTGATAAAACACAAGACATTATACGTAAAATTACTAAAGATGATAAAAACATATTAGCAATTTTTAATAGACAAAATTATGGACAGAATAGATCGCCATTTTATGCAATTACACAATGTTATTCAGATGCGGTAATATATATTGATTGCGATCTACAAGACCCTCCTGAAAAAATTCTTGAATTTATTAAAGAATGGGAAAATGGTAGTAATCTCGTTCTGGGGGTAAAAAAAAGTAGTAAAGAAAATAAAATTATTTATAAATTAAGAGAACTTTACTATGGTCTTTTAAATTCTATCTCTACTCAAAATCTTCAAAGTAATTTTTGTGGTTTTGGATTGTTTGATAAAAAAGTGGTCGAATTTTTGAGAACTATAGACGATCCAGACCCATATCTAAGAGGTTTATTAATTGAAAGCGGATTTAAACCTTCAATAATTTATTATGAGCAAGAGGTAAGAAAAAAAGGTAAAACAAAGAATAATTTTTTTACTTTGTACGACTTAGCTATGATCGGAATAACATCTTATAGCAAAGTTCCATTACGTTTAATAATTTTTACTGGTTTTGTATTTGGATTAATTTCATTGTTTTCTGGAGTAACCTACTTAATATATAAAATTATTTTCTGGGATTCTATTGAAGCAGGTATAGCACCTATAATTATTTTGATTTCATTTTTCTTTTTTTTACTACTATTCTTTATAGGAATTTTAGCAGAGTATGTTTTGGCTATTCACCAAAAAATATATTCTCGTAAAATAGTTATTGAAAAAGAAAGATTAAATTTTGATTAATGGCATAACAATATTTGGTGGGAATGGTTTTGTAGCAAAATCATTTGTTGATACTTTTAAAAGAAATTCTAAATTAAAAAAAAAATTTAAAATACTAAATTTAGTATCGAAATCATTTGACTCTGATTTAAAACAAACAAAATTTATTAGCAAATACAAATATAATTTAGAAAAAGACTATGGCAACTTACCTAAAACTACAAAGTATCTAATTTATGCTGCTGATCCCAATGATTACAAATTATACAAATCAAATAAAAATAAATATATAAATAAAATTAAAAAATTTATAAAATTATATAAAAAAAAATACTACGATTCTAATCTAATTTATCTTAGTTCAGGTATAGTTTACGGAAAAGAAAATAAAAAAGTATCTCCAAAAGAAAACACAAAATTTAAAAGTTTGAATACAGTAAACCTTAATCAACGTAATTATTGTTATGTAAAAAGATTTGGAGAAAAAGAAATTTGTAAATTAAAAAAAAAAAATTTAAAATATCAATTGCAAGATTATATTCTTTTATTGGACCAAAAATTCAATTTAATAGGCACTTTTTGATAGGTAATTTGATTAGAAATATTTCACATAAAAAAAAACAAAAAATTAATCTTTCTGGAAATTTTTATAGAAGCTATTTGCATGCAGATGATATGGTATATTTTATATTAAAAATTGTTAAAATTGCGAACAAAAATTGCCCTATTTATAACTTAGGATCTGATGAAATTATAAATGAGAAAGCAATACTAGACATTTTTCAAAATTTTACAAAAAGACAATTGATAGAGAAAAGTAAAAAACTTGATTACTATATTCCAAATATCTCTAAATTACGATATAGATTTTTAATTAAACGAAAATTTAATTTTAAAAAAGATTTGAGGATGACTCTAAAGCAATTAAAACTTTCTTTAAACTAGGGATATATGCTTGTTTCAGATTATATTCTAAAATTCCTTACTGAAAAAAAAGTAAAAGACGTATTTCTATTAACTGGAGGAGCAATAACCTTTGTGGTGGACGCTTTTTCAAGAAATAAAAATATAAAGTATACATGCGTAGCACACGAACAAGCAGCTGCAATGATGGCAGATGCTTATTCTAGAATTGGACCTAATTTTTCTGCAACGATGTGTACATCGGGTCCTGGTGCAACTAACCTGATTACAGGAATAGCATGTTCATGGTTTGACTCCATTCCATCATTACATATTTGTGGCCAAGTAAACAGATACGAAATGATAACTGGTCATCCAAGTACAAAAAAAGTTAGGCAAGTTGGGTTTCAAGAAACAGACATTGTTTCAATTGCTAAACCTATAACTAAATTTGCTTATCAAATCAAAAATGAAAAAGAAGTAAGATATTGCTTAGAAAAAGCTTTTTATATTTCTCAAACAGGACGACCTGGCCCTGTTTTGTTAGATATACCCATGGATATTCAACGAAAAAAAATTTCACCAAATAGTTTAAAAAAATTTATTCCAAAAAAAGAAAGAATTGATTTCAAATTACTAGATAACAAAATTAAATTAATCTCAAAATTATTGAATAAATCAAAGAGACCTACAATAATTGTAGGAGGTGGAATAAGAATTTCAAAAACTGAAAAAAATCTAAAATCTTTATTAAACAAACTAAATATTCCAATAGTTACAACATGGAGTGGATTAGATGCTGTATCTCACGAGCATAGAAACTATATTGGTACTATAGGAGTATATGGAAACCGAGCTGCAAATTTTACAATTCAAAACAGTGATTTTGTTTTATCATTAGGAAGTAGATTAGATACCAGAATAACAGGTGGTGTACCAAAAACTTTTGCAAGAGGAGCAAAAATTGTATCTGTGGATATTGATAAATATGAGTTAGGAAAAAAAAGAGGTTTGAATATAAAAGTTCCAATAAATAATGATTTAAAAGATTTCTTTTATAGGCTTGAAAAAAATTCTAAAAACTTCTCCATAACTAAAAAAGAGTGGATAATTAAAGCTTTAAAATGGAAACAAAAATATCCTGCTGTAGTTAAATCAGACAGAAAACAAAAAAAACATGTAAATCCATATTTTTTTATGGAGGAATTATCTAAACAACTAAAATCTGATGATATTATAGTGGCAGATGATGGAGGTCATTTAACTTGGGCTGTACAGGGATTAAAAATTAGAAAAAATCAAAGATTATTTTCAGCTTTTGGAAATTCTCCTATGGGCTATGCTTTGCCTGCTGCTATTGGGGCATCTATCGCAAAAAATAAAAAAAAAATTATATGTATAGATGGAGATGGAAGTATTCAAATAAATATACAAGAACTCCAAACAATAATGACTTATAAGCTTCCAATAAAGTTATTTATCATTAATAATAACGGATATGGAATTATCAAACAATTTCAAGGATTGTATCTTGGTAAAAGATATGAGGCTTCGGATGGTCAAAAGGGTGTAAAAATTCCAAATTTTGCAAAAATATCAAAAGCATATGGATTTAATTATTCAGAAATTATAAAAAATAATGAAATAGAAAAAACTCTAAAAAAAGTATTAAAATCTAATAAACCAGAGTTTATAAATGTTTATTTAAATCCTAACCAAAAAATTATACCAAAATTATCTTTTGGAGACCCAATAGAAGATTTATCACCAAGATTAAATAGAAACGAATTTTATGAGAATATGATAATTGATCCATTAAGAAAAAGTAAACCTAAAGAAAGCTTGTAATTTTTTATTCGTGCAAAGAAAATCAATTCAAAATTTAAACAGTTTAAAAATTTCTTTTTGTTTAATATTTTTATTATTCATATATCAACTTTACCTGACTTATTTACTTTATGACCCTACCGTTTTTTTTACAGGAGATGGTCTTACATACAAAGAACTTTCGGAAAAACTCTTTAATGAATTTAAATATTATGAAAATTTTCCCGAGGAATATCCTTATAGATCCTGGAGGACTCCAGGATACCCTTTTTTTTTATTTTTACTAAAATATATTAATTTTGATAGCGCTAATCAGTTATATGTTTTAAATCAATATTTTTTAATTCATACCTATTTTCTTTTTTATAAAAATTTAAATTTATTTAATTCTAATAATTTAATTAATTTTTTCTTAATATTAATTCTTTACTTTGCTCATATAAATGATCAATTTATGTTCTATATTCACAACCATAACGAACCATTTTATATTTTTTTAGTTACTCTATCGATTTATATTATTTCATCTTCAATAATTAAAAAAAATAATAATATTTATTTTGGTTTAATAATTTTAAGCTTCTCTTGTCTCGTCAGAACACCTACGCTACCAATTACAACACTTATCTTAATAACTCTTTTAGTTTTATCTTCATTAAAAATAATAAAAGTTGAAAAAAAAAATACTTGTTAAATACTTGTGTATTTTTTATATTTTTCCATTATGTTGGATGATAAGAAACTATTTTGTTTTAGATACTTTTCCGTTTTTTATTGGATCACAAGCTGGACATATTTTATTAGGAACTTTTAGAGAAATTGATTGGGTTTACATTGACAATTTTGCATATGATAAAATAAATATATTAAAAGAAAAGTTCGAAGTTATAAGGCCTAAATTAATTACAGCTGTGGCAATTGAGAGAATTTTAGATGATCCAATATACTATCTAATGACAAGAATAATGAATTTTTCAAAGTATTTAATTAATAACTTTGCATTCTTTTCAATTATTTTTTTTATTTTCATAACAATAACCAAATTCAACATTTTTCAAAATTTGAAAATAATAAAAAAATTTATGAAATTTGATTTAATTAATATTATTTTGGCTTTTGGATTTGTTTTTTCAATTATATTTATGGCTGAAATGAGCGTAACATTTCATGTGCCACGTTATGGAATTTTTCCATCAATTTTAATTATGTTTTATTGTAATATTCTAATTTTAAAAATATTAGAATTTAAGAGAAAAGAGTCCTAATTTTTTTTTTTGCATAACTAAGTTCTTCTGGTGTATTAACGGTTAACTCTCTACCTTTATGCAAAAAATATCCCATGTTTCCAGTCCTAGCGATTTTTTTAAGAAAACTTACCCAATTTTTACTTTTGCTAAATTCATTAGCTAGTTCCTTTTTGCAATAAAAAAAACCAATATTTTTGTTATTAAAGGTAGGCCTTTCAATAAATTTTGTTATTTTATTTTTATTAATTTCAGCAATTCCAAAATCTATTCTCAGCTCAGCTAAAGTGGTAGTCATAAGTAGATTTAATTTTTTTGATCTTTTTTTTAATTTTAAAAGATCTATATTTGCCAAGGTATCTCCATAACAAATTATAAAATCTTCATAAATTAATGGTTTTATTTTAATCAATCTTTTTAGAACATCAACGTTACCAGCATTAGAAATTTTAATTGCAATTTTGTAATTCTTATTTACAAAATTTTCGACTTTTTTAGATTTGTGACCTGTTGCTAATATAATTTTATTAAATTTTTTTTTTAGAAAAAAATCGATCAAATATTTTAATATTGGTTTTTTTGAAATTTTGACCAAAGGTTTAGGATAAATAGAAAGATTTCTCATTCTTCTACCTTTACCACCACACAAAACTATTACTTGGGTCATAAGAAAATCTCCTATTAATTTTAAGAAATCATTTCAATTAATACTACAGTTATAAACTTCTAAATCATCATTATAAATTAATTTTTTTCCTTGTAAATTATCGAAGAAAGAATTTTTTTTGATAAATCTTTTGCTTAACGGATTAATAATACATTGATCAAAAAAATTGATATTATTATAGTCTTTACTCATAAGATACATTTCATATCTTTTAACAAGTTCTAAAATTTTTTGTCTGTGGTTTATTAGCTGATGATGGTAAATGTTTGAGAACATAACCTTTACATTTTTTTGATTAAAACTATCATGAGAGGTAGAGTTTTGTAATTCTATTTGATCTAAAAAATTAGCAAAATCTAATTTTGTAAATCCATGTAGATAAATTGTATCAAACAATCTTTTAATAATATTATTCTCATTTAAATTAGTATTTGTAATATTAACAAAATACACGTTATGATTAGTATGAATTGATAAATTTTTAAGTAATCCAAAATCTAAGGAAATAAAAGTTTTTTTTAAATCATTATTTTTGTTTAAATGACTTATAATTTTTTTTTGTGTATATTCATAATTTGTTGCAATTTCATATTTAGGATCATCTATTAGATAATGATTATAGCTAAATATAAATAAAATTAAAAAAGCACTGAATGAAAGAAAAATTTTAAATACTATTTTTTTTATAAAATGTGTTGAAATTAAATAAAATAATAAAATAAATATTAAGTAAAAATATTGATATTTTATTTGGTGTTGTAAAAAGATATAAATGCAAAATAATATTGCAATCAGAAAAGTAAATTTTAAATTTAAATATTTATTTTTAAAATAAATTGATCTAAATAAAATAGAAAAAGATATCAAAGAATTAATGTAAATAAAATTTTCATTAATCTTGCTTGCTAAATAAATATCGTACATAAATGCAAGTGAATAAAAAATTAATTGAGATATAAAAAATATTACTTCTGTTTTGTAAATTTTAATTCTTTTGCCAAAAAAAACTAACAATATTATTATAGGTCCAACAAAAATTTCTAGATCATATAAATAATTTCCTGTCCACTGAGGAGAGTCTAATGAACCATCATTTACTAAATTTAGGTTTAAATAATGGAAAATTATAAATGGAAAAAATAGTAAACTTAATAAAAATAATTTTAAAAAAAAAATTTTAAAATCTCTATTTAAGTAAAGTTTATATAAATAAAATATTCCAAGACAAATGATATAAACAATAAATATAATTGGTGTAATAAATCCAGTTAAAATTAGATTGAAAACTAAAAAAATTAAATTTTTAATATTAGCAATTCGAAAATATTTTTTTATAAGTAAAAAATTTAAAACAACAAAAACGTTATGTATTAAAATATTTGGAATTCTATCTATACCTCGCGACATATAAAAATTTTTAATATCAAAAAAATACTCTATGTAATGATATGGGTTAAGCACACCTCCAAACAATTTATTTGCAAAAATAATTGTTAGAGAAACAATTGTTATTTTTAAGAATTTGTCTTTATGGTAATATTGTAGAACAACAAAAAATAAGAATATACTTATTGTTAAAAAAATAACTTTTAAATAAGTTACCACGTTTAGACTATCATTGTCTAAGTTTAAAAATAAACCTGCTATATAATATGATAGCCCTCTTGAAGATTGAAAATGATGTCTGTTTTCTAATTCTGTTTCATAAATATTTGCACTAAGTCTAAATATTGAATTATTTTCATGCGATCTTCTCAGCCATTGAAAGTTATCATCTAAATCATGATGTTGATATATATGTTCAGAAGTTACTGATGGATAAAGATATTTATTATTATCAAGATTTTTTTTAAATAAACTTATATAAGTAAAATTAATAGTTAAAGAAAATATTATCGAAATTATTAATATTCCACTTAAATTTTTAATATTTCTCATATTTATAAATTATTTTCTGCTTATATTTCTCCAGCAGATATTTGTAATCACTATTGAAAAAAATTTTTAACTTTCTATCAAAATTAGAGATTTGTTTTTTAGAAACTTTATTAATAAAAAATTTATAAAATGTTTTATAATCTTTTAAATAATATTTATCGAATAAATCATAATTTCTAAACAAAAGATTTTTATTATTTAAAAAATTATTATAAATATAATAGAACTCATATATTTGATTTTTATTCTTTAGTTTTGATTTAATATTTTTTAAATTTAAAAGGATTTTTTTATATTGTTTCAAATTTTTTGGGGTGTGCGAAAAGTCAAATGAACAATGAGGATTGTTAATATCTGCATTAATTACATCAATACCCAACAACGGTAATTCATGCGCTACCGAGCCATATACTGTTAAAGCAACGCCTAAACCTTCTTGTGCTAATTGATGAAAAGATGTTGAGGGATCAAGTAATTTAATTCTCTTAAATTTTTTGTTAATTTTTTTGATATTTTCTATAGTCCCTGGTAAATAATCTGGATGTGGTTTAATATACCAATCATAATTTGTTTTATGAGATATTTTTGATAGGAAAGTAAGCCACTCATAGAAATCAGTAAATAAATTTCCCCCATAGGCATGTGGATTATCGTAGAAACAATGTGTACAAATTAAGACTTTTATACGACTACCTTTATCAAATATTTTTTGATTTTTATCAAATTTAGTAAATGCTGATTTCTCAGAATATTTCATATCTACACCTATTTTTCCTCTAAACCGTTTTTTAATCTGTTTTTTTGAAAAATTTATTCCCTCCTTTTTTTCAGTAGGTTTTAACGATTGAAAATATTTTTTTAGATATATGTGACTGTTCAGCTCTGAGTCATAAAAACGACCAATTCTTCTACCAGTTCCTCCAAAAGTAAAAACTGGAACATTGTATTTATAACCAACTTTGCATATTAAGTTGGTATCTAGATAATTTCTATGAGTTATTGAAATTGCTTTAACTTTATTTTTCTTAAAATAATTTTCCCAAAAAATTATTCTTTTTATAACTATTAGTAATAGTTTTTTATATTTTTTATCTGATAAATCAATTGTAACTTTTCTAAATCTTATTAGATATGTTTCATAAATGTCAATTCCAATATTAAATCCTTTAAATTTATAATTCATAAGTTCTTTTTTAGATTTTATTTTTTTTTCTTCAATTTTATAAATTTGATTAATATTTTTGTATTTTAGTTTCTCCACATAATTTGATTTAATGTATTTTTTAACATTTATAATTTTATAAAGTTCATTCAAAAATGGGCTATACTTATAATTAAAACAAACAAGATTTCCCTTAAAATGGTTTGATAACGAATTTAAAAGTAACGATCTAATTAATTGATGATTTAAAGAATTAAAATGATCAAATAATACAACATCATTATAAGAATTTTTTTTAATATCAAACTTCTTATCTAAAATCTTAAAAAATTTCTTATTATTAATATCTATAAGTTCTAAAAATAGTCTTAATAAGTTGTAAAATTTATTAAATACTTTTAAAAAAAAAATATACATTCAAAAATTATTTTTTGATCATTGGAAAATTATCTCCACCTGTTGTACTAAAATAATAATAATTTGTAAGAGAATACCTTTTGTTAAAATTCAAAGGAGATCCTCTGTGAATTCCATTGCCGTCGAATAATATTAAAGTACCAGCTTTTTTACAAAAAGTCTTTAAATTATAGTTATTTTTTTTGATAATTTCAGCAACCTGATCATTTGTGAATTTTCCTTTACCAAAATCAAAATTGTTTTTTAACCTTATTAATACTTTATTTATAAAATTATTAGTTCCTTCAATATATTGAAATGGTCCATTATTTTCATCAACATCTTCTAAATAAATCATTGCTTTTGGATATTTTAAAACTGTATGATCAATATGCCATCCCAGTCCTGATCCAGTATTATTTTTTGCAAACTCTGTTTTTTGACCAAGTGTATATGAAAATGTAAGTTTTTTACTATCAGCATACTTTCCTAAGATATTAATCAATCGCTGATTGTTTAAAATTTTATTTACTTTTTTAGATGCATAATTGAATCCATATATTCTTTTGTCAAATCCACCAAGTAATGTAACTTCATCAGATCTATTTTTACAAAATTTATCAATTTCATTTACTATAGACTCGCACTCTTGTTTGGATAGGAAATTTTCAATTATTTTATAACCTTTTTTTTTTAATTCTATGAGTAAGTCTTTATCATTTTTGTTAAGATCATAATTTATTTTAATATTATTGGTATAAAACAATTTATTGAAATACCTGTAGAATATAAATCTAATGGTATCTTTTAATACATTTATCACAGAAGACATACAAAATGATACCAACAATTTTCTGTATTTAAAAGAAAAAATATATAATTTAGCATTCTTAACATGAAAAAAAATTTTCAAATTTTAAAATCTAAAATAAAAAACAAAAAAGCCCAAATAATAATTTTTGGTTTAGGTTATGTCGGCTTAAAATTATTTTTAGAGTTAAGAAAAAAAAATTATTTTGTAAAAGGCTTAGATACAGATATTAAAAAAATAAATATTTTAAAAAAATTTAAATCTCCAGTATCACATATAAAAAATGAACAAATAAAAAAATACGTAAAAAAAGATTTAATAATTAGTAATTTTCAAGCAGTTAAAAATGCAGATATCTTGGTGCTTTGTCTTCCAACTCCGCTATCAAAAAACAATACACCAGATTTATCTGCTATTAAAAATTGTATGAAAAAAATAAAAAAATATCTAAAAACTAATCAATTGTTAATACTTGAGAGTACTTCATACCCTGGTACAACTAGAGAATTAATTAAACCATTTTTAGAAAAACTAAAATTTAGTATAGGAAAAAATTTTTATATTGGTTATTCGCCTGAAAGAGATGATCCTGGATCTTCTTTTAAATTTAACAAGATAACAAAGGTATGTTCAGGAATTACAAAAAATTGTGAAAAACTATGCCAGTTTTTTTACTCAAGAATTGTAGATAAAACTGTACTTGCAAAATCGACTGATTATGCAGAATTTTCTAAGCTATATGAAAACATCTATAGGTCGGTTAATATAGGGTTTGTGAATGAAATGAAAATTATTTCAAATAAAATGGGATACAATATTTTTGAAATTATAAGATTAGCATCTACAAAACCATACGGTTTTAAAACTTTTTTTCCAGGGCCTGGGGTTGGTGGACATTGTATTCCAATAGATCCCATATATCTATCTTGGAAAGCAAATAAATTTGGAATAAAAACTAAATTTATCGAGCTAGCTAGTAAGGTAAATATAGAGACTGCTGAATGGATTTTTAACAAAATCTGCAAAAAAATTAAAAAAAATTCAAAAATACTTTTACTTGGCATAGCATATAAAAAAAATATTAATGATTTGAGAGAGTCAGCTGGTGTTAAAATAATGAATAAGTTTAAAAAAAAAGGATATTATATTGATTATACAGATAAATATATTCCACAGATTACTTTAGATAAAAAAATTGTAAAAAGTAAAAAATATAACAAAAATTTATTTAAAAAATATGAGTGTGCAATTATATGTGCAGACCACGACTATTTTAATTATAAAACTCTGTATAAATCAAATACAATTATTTTTGATACTAGAGGAAGATTTAAATATTATAATAAAGAAAATATTATCAGCATTTAATATAAAAAAAT
>MDSZ01210932.1_pt1 | contig 11258 bp, 9 predicted proteins | sample 811201 | NCBI WGS metagenome assembly MDSZ01 (sample SAMN05326647, study PRJNA326480) | marine metagenome | isolation source: seawater | place: Indian Ocean: North | collected 2010 | reverse complement strand
TACTTTGAAATAATTACTCTTAACAAATCGTCTGTGGGTAATTCAATACCGATAAATATAAAACTATTAATTCTAGATTTTAAATCTTTTAATTTAAAGTTTTTTTCTTTTAGCGAGTTTGTACTATTTATTACAATCGATTTATCATATTGTTTCGATTGATTTAAAATTGAATATAATAATTTCTCGTTTGTTTTGTTCTTAAAATCATCAATAATTAAGCAATCGATATTTAGAATTTCCTCAATAATTCTATCATTTAAATTTTTTTCATTTACTATTTTTAATTTATTTATCTTCTTCCCAAGAATATTTGATAAATGTGTTTTTCCTGAACCAGATGAACCAAAAATGTTAAGCCAATTTCCAGGCCAGTTGGGCCAACTTTCTATTAATTTGTATGCTGAAAAATTATTTGATGAAACATAAAAGTCTTGTTCATAGTATTTTTTTTTGAAGGGAAATTTAAAAATTAATTGTCTCATCTTTTCAATTCTAGTCTCCATTGGTCATCTTTTAAGCTCAAAATTATTTTTTGTTCTTTTAACTGATTAATAATTTTATCTAATTTTCCTAAATACTTAATTTTTATTAGTACGTACTTATTATTAAATTCTTGAACAAATATTTCATCTATCAATTCAATATTCTTTAATCTTTCATTTAACTCGACTAAATTATTTTTTTTAGTAATTTGAAGAGTTGTATTGATGAAGGAAGGAGTTTTTATATCTATTAGGTTTTGTGATTTAATCAAATTTATTATTTCTTCGCTCACTTTAGAAATAATATTTTTGTAAAACTCATCATTATTTAAATTAGATCTTTCAATAATTAGACTTTTATCTATATTTTTTTTCATTATACTTGTGCGCAGATATACTTTTTCTATTTTTGAGCCAGTATCCTCAATTAAAATTAAAGCTAAATTTTTGCCCTCAAATTCGGAAAAAAGATCTTTTAAATTAAGATTAAGCATATTTTCTCTATTGAGATTTACATTTTGAATTACTTCAATATTTTCCACTGGTAAAATAAATTCGACTAGATCTTTTAAAAAAACTTTATTCCATTCTTCATAAAAAAAATTTTGATTATAGATGAAAACTTGGTTATTTTTTTTAAATATTGGTAGAATATATATTTCTTTATTTATTATTTCTGAATATAAAATATTTTTTTTAAAAAATAAATTATGTAATTTATCTCTATCAAAAAATATATTGAATTTTACTTTTTCGTTTTTGCTTTTATTATCTTTATCGTTTGATACTTGATAATAAGAAACTAATTGTTTTATTTCAGAAAGATTTAGATTAGATAATTTCCTTTTTTCATCCTCCAACAATATTTTATCAATTAACTCTTCATACCCCTTTTTTATAGCTTTATTTGCTAAGTCCTCATTGGAAGTATTAACTTTTTTGATCAATTCAATATTATTAACATTAAAAATATTATCTTTTGATAAAACATTTCCAGTTTTCGAAAAAATAATTAAAATAATAAATATTAACTTTATTAAATTCATAAATCTAAATATCATTTTTATTAATGAAAAAAATACAAAATAGTTACAAAAAAAGTGGTGTAAATATTTCATTAGCAAATAAGTTGGTAAAACATATATCTTATTTATCTAAAAAAAATGTCAAAAAAACGAATAGTCGTTTTAACAAAGAAGTTATTGGGGGATTTGGTTCAATTTTTGATATTAGCAAGGAGAACATTAAAGATCCTTTAATAGTTTCTTGCACTGATGGAGTGGGCACTAAAGTTGATCTAGCAAACAAATTTAATAAATTTAACACTATTGGTATCGATTTAGTTGCAATGTGTGTGAATGATTTAATAGTTCAAGGAGCAAAGCCATTGTTTTTTTTAGATTACATTGCTGTAGGTAAATTAAACTATAAAAAAACAAAACAAATTTTAAGTGGAATTTTTAAAGGATGTAAATTGGCTAACTGCTCTTTAATTGGAGGTGAAACTGCTGAAATGCCAGGAATATATTCAAAAAATAAATTTGATTTAGCTGGTTTTAGTGTGGGTATAGTTTCTAAAAAGAAATTATTAAGTAAAAAAAATGTAAAAGATGGTGACATCATTCTTGCAATACCTTCAAATGGTATCCATTCAAATGGTTATTCATTAGTCAGAGAAATTATAAGAGGAATAAAGATAAAAAAAAAATTAAAAGAAGATCTGTTACGACCAACTAGAATTTACACTAAAGAGATATTGAAACTAACTAACAAAAGTCTAATAAGTTCAGCTGCACATATTACAGGCGGAGGTTTAATCGAAAATTTGATACGATCTATACCAGACAATTTATCTCTTAATTTAGACTTATCACTTATTAAAATTGGATCAATATTCAAGTGGCTTAAAAGAAAAAATATTTCCGATGAAGAAATGCTAACAACATTTAATTGTGGAGTTGGTTTTTGTGTGATTGCGCCAGCACAAAATTTAAAAAAAATAGTAAAAATATTTCCAAAAAAGAGTAGACCCTACAAAATAGGTTATTTATCTAAAGATGGAAAAAAAAATAATATCATCAATTCTTTATCATGGTAAAAAAAAACACTTGCGTATTTATCTCTGGAAATGGCACTAATCTTAAAAATTTAATACTTAGATCAAGAGAATATATTTTTCCAATTAATATTAAACTTGTAATTAGTAATAACAAAAAAGCAAAAGGTTTGAATTATGCAAAGAAAAACGGAATACCCATAATAATCATAAATACTAATCACAGAAATTATGAGAATAAAATTCTAATCAATTTAAAGAATTATAAAATATCTTTTATATGTCTGGCTGGCTATATGAAAATAATTTCAAAAAAAATTCTTCAGTTCTATGGAAAAAAAATTATAAACATTCATCCATCTCTTCTGCCAAAATTTAAAGGTTTAAATACATTTTTAAGAATTAAGAAAAATAATGAAGTAAAATCAGGCTGTACAGTGCATTATGTTAATGAGAAATTAGATAGTGGTAATATAATTGTACAAAAAAGTTTTTTTATTTCTTCAAAAGATGACGAAGAAACTCTTAAAACCAAAACGCAAAAACTAGAATACCTTTCTTTTCCAGAGGCAATAATAAAAGTTTTTAGAAAAAATTAATTTTTAAAAAAAAAGTTAATTTCTTTTTTTGCATTTTCTAATGAATCAGATCCATGTACAGAGTTTTTATCAATAGAAATCCCATATAGTTTCCTAATTGTATTTTCTTCCGCTTTTGATGGGTCTGTAGCTCCCATTAATTTTCTATTAAAAGAAACAGCATTTTTTCCCTCTAAAATCATTACTAATATTGGACCAGATGAAAGATACGAACATAAATCATCATAAAAAGGTTTAGATTGATGAACTTTATAAAATTCAGCAGCTTCCTCTTTTGTTATATGAATTTTTTTGTTCTCTTTAATATTTAAATTATTTTTCGTAAATATAGATTTTATTTCATCTACAAGGTTTCTTTCGACAGCATCTGGTTTTATAATTGAGAGAGTTTGCTCAATGTTACTCATAATTTTTTTCTACTAGTTCATTTAGAAGTCTTACTCCGAAACCAGTTGCTCCTCCTGAGTTGAGCGCTCCTCCATATTTAGAAAAAGCCATACCTGCTATGTCTAAATGAGCCCATGGAGTTTTATTCAAAATAAATCTTTGTAAAAATTGTGCTGCAGTGGTTGAACCAGCTCCTCCTACGTAATTTATATTTTGAACATCAGCATTTTTAGAATTCATTAGTTTATCATAATTTTTATGCAAAGGCATTCTCCATACTTTCTCTTCAACTTTCTCACCAGCATCAAAAATTTGTTTAGATAATTTATCATCATTTGAAAAAAGACCTGCGTATTCTGAGCCTAAACAAACTATTATAGCTCCAGTTAAAGTAGCGAGATCGACAATAAATTTTGGTTTATATTTTTTTTCTGTGAAGGTAAGTGCGTCAGCTAAAACTAATCTACCTTCAGCATCTGTATTAAGAATTTCTATAGTTTTGCCGCTGTAAGATTTTACAATATCTCCAGGCCTTTGTGCGTTTCCACTTACCATATTTTCAACTAAGCCTACAACACCTACCGCATTAATATTTGCTTTTCTTATTGCGAAATTTTTCATTAATCCAACAACAGTTGCAGAACCCGCCATATCATAAGTCATGTCCTCCATAAATTTTGCTGGTTTTAATGAATAACCGCCTGTATCAAAACATACTCCTTTCCCAACAAAAGCTAGTGGTTTAGAATTATTTTTTGCACCATTCCACTCCATAGTAACTAAATATGATCCTCTGATGCTTCCTTGACCAACACCAAGTAATGCATGCATTCCTAGACTTTTTAATTTCTTTTCATCATAGATATTTACTTTTAAACCATCTTTCTTTAAGGAATTTATTCTCTTTGCGTATTCATCTGGATGCAAAATATTACCAGGTTCTGAGACTAGATCTCTAGCATAAAAAGTCCCTTTTTCTAAGGCTTCAAATTTTAATTGTGTCTGTTTCGATGGATGGTTTTTGTTTCCCTCAACACTAATTGAAATTATACGAGAATCTTTTTTTGTAATATATTTTTTAAATTCATAAGATTTTAATTTTAAACCATGAAGGAAATAACCTAAAAAATTGTTGTGCTTATCTGAGATGCTATCTGAAATTAATAAATAATTACTATTTTTTCCGTGATTTACACGACCGTAAAGTTCTGCTCCTAAATTTTCAATATCTGAAGTTTTTAAATTCTTTTTAATTGATATAATTATAATCTTTTTTTTTGAATTTAATTCAAAAACTAATAAGTTTTTTTTTAAATCACTATTTTTAATTAAGTCATTTATGTAAGAAAACTCTGATGTAGAAAAAAATTTTCTTATCTTATTTAAACCAAATTTATCATCTGAAAAAATGATCAAATTGTTTGAATATTTTAAAGTGCTTTTTTTTGAATAATTAATTTTTACAGACATAAATTTTTAAAATTTGCTCAAGATGACTGCTATATATGTCCAAATATATCAGATTTCAATGGAAAATTGGTCATAGTTAAACCATAGATTGAAATTTATCGGAGGTTGCTTTATTTATATACATTAAATTACCATGCTACAAAATAAAATTTATCGTAATTTTTATATAGAGATAATTAAAACATTTTTTGTCATTTTGTTTGGTTTATCTCTTATAGCTCTAACAGTTAGGTCGGTTAGCTTTTTGGATCTTATTGTTGAAAATGGCTACCCAATAGGGACATATTTTAAATATTCTTTATTAAATCTTTTTGGAATAACGCCAAAATTTATACCACTATCCTTTTTATTATCCTTATCAATATTTATAATAAAACATATTCAGGACAGTGAATTTGTCATTTTGTGGACCTCTGGAGTAAAAAAAATGAGAGTTATTAATTTATTTTTTATTATATCTATTTCAGTTTTAATTTTTTATTTGGTTTTGTCGACTTTTTTAACACCTCACGCTTTAAACAAGTCAAGAAAACTTTTAAGCCAAGAACAATTTAATTCATTTTTGCCGACTGTCAAAACACAACAATTTAGTGACTCTTTTAAAGGATTTACTTTTTTAGTTGAAAAAAAAATTAATAATGAGTTAAAGAATATTTTTCTTCATGATAGAGGTAATAATCTAAGAGGGCTTTCATCTAATATCAAAAAATCAAGTAGTACGACTATTATTGCTAAAAGTGGAATTGTAGAAAAAAGGAAAATGTTTTTATTTAGTGGTCAAATTATTTCCTCAAAAAATAATAGCGATGAAAATGAAATTATTAAATTTGATCAACTTAATATAGATCTGAGCAATCTCTCAACTACTACGATCAAAAGTCCAAAACTACAGGAGACTGGAACAATAAAACTATTAGGTTGTTTTGTTAATAGTGGGAATAATAACCAAATTTGTAAAGGAGATGTTAAGAAAGAAATTTTGCCGACACTGAACAGAAGAATAATACTGCCTTTTTATATACCTGTTTTGGCGTTAATTTGTTCATTGTTATTAATCAAAACTAAAAGAAAATACTTAAATAAGGTAAGTATCTTTATTTATAGTTTCCTATTACTAATAGTTACTGAGATGACTGTCAGGTATACTGGGATTAATTATCTTACTAGAATAGCTTTTGTTATCTCACCTTTTTTACTGTTTTGTTTAATTTATACATATTTATACATTAAATTTTCTAACGAGTCTAAAATTTATGAATAAGGTTATTTTAAATTATATTTTAAAAAATTTTCTTAAAAGATTTTTACTAGTTGTTTTAGTTTTTTATTCTTTTGGAATGATACTCAATTTATTTGAGGAAATTGAATTTTTTAAAAATCTAAATGTAAGTATTTTTACGCCTTTAATTCTCACGAGCATACTTATACCAGGAATGCTAATTAAGATTCTTCCATTTATAATTTTTATTTCAAGTATGTGGTTTATGTTAAGTATACGAAATAATAAAGATTTATTAACTTTAAAAGTATTTGGATACTCAAATATAAAGATATTTTTTATTTTAGCACTAACATCTTTTATTCTAGGTTGGGCAATATTAATTTTAATCAATCCAATTACCTCTTCAATGTCAAAATACTATGAACAAACTAAATCAAATTATTCAAGAGATATTGATCACCTGGTTACATTTAATAAGAATGGACTTTGGATAAAAGAATATTTAGATGACACGCATCGTGTTATTTCAGCAAATAAACCGGAGGGTCTAAATTTATTAGATGTAACAATATTTCATTTGGATGAAAACTCTAATTTAAAAGAAAAGATTACATCAAATAAAGTCAATATAAGCAATAAAAAATGGATGTTGGAAGATGTGACTATTTTTAAACCAATAAATGGAGTTTTAGAAAGTAAAAAATTTGAAAATTTCGAAATTTTTTCAAATTATGATTATGAAAAAATTAATAGTCTTTTTAAAAACTTCGACACTATGTCTTTTGTTGATATTGTAATTAATTATAAAGATTTGCTCGATAGCGGTTATAACAAAACTTTCTTGAACCAAAGCTTGCATACAATGTTATCTATACCTTTTTTCTTGCTTTTAATGACTGGTTTAGCATCTGTTTTTACTATGAACAATCTTCAAAAATCAGACAATGTTAAATTGATTGTTTTGGGATTGATAACTAGTGTTTTAACTTTCTATTTTAAAGATCTATCATTAGCCCTAGGACAGACAGATAGGATACCACTTATATTAGCAGTTTGGGCACCAGTTATAGCACTAAGTTTTTTTACTTTTATTGGAGTATTGCAAATTAATGAAAAATAAATTTTATATTCTAATCATTTTTTTTTTAGTTTTTTTTAAAAATTCCTTACTTGCAGATAATTTATCTATTGAAGCTAAAGATATATCTATTAACAAAAATAATGAAACCTCAATTTTCGAAAAAGATGTTTTAGTACGAACTGAGAACAATAGTACGATCAAAGCTCAATTTGCAGAGTACAACAAAAAAAATCAATTTCTGATATTAAAAGACAATATTAAAGCTATCGACGGAAATAATAATATTATTCAAACTGAATACGCAGAATATGACGATAAAAAAAAGTTATTCAAAAGTAAAGGTAAAACGAAAATTATTACATCAGAAAACTACATCATAGAAGGTAAAAATATTTTATTAGATGATAAAAAAGGTATAATTAAATCTTCAAATAAAACTATTATTACAGATACAGATGATAATAAAATATATTTAGAAAATTTTGAGTATCAAACTTCATCAAATATTTTCAAGTCTATAGGATTAGTAAAGATTATTGATAAGATGGAGAATTCTTATGAATTTTCCCAACTTTATATTGATACAAAAAAAAAGGAAATGTTAGGCACTGATATAAAAGCTTTTCTCAACCAAGAAGATTTCAAGATAAACAAAAAAAATAAACCAAGGATTTTTGCTAATACTTTAAAATTAAATAAAGATTTCAGCTCGTTTAGTAAAAGTATTTTTACTTTATGTGATTATAGAAAAAATGATAAATGTCCTCCATGGACTATCCAATCATCAAAAATGCTTCATGATAATAAAAAGAAAACTATTTACTATGACAATGCTGTTGTGAAAGTTTATGATATTCCAATTTTTTATTTTCCAAAATTATCTCATCCAGACCCTACGGTTGATCGTAGATCAGGTTTTTTACCTCCATCATATTCTGATACTAAAAATCTTGGTTCTGGATTTTCCATTCCTTATTTTTGGGCAATTAGCCAAGATAAAAATTTAACGATCACAAATAATTTATATTTTACTGAAAATCCTTTATTTTTAGGTGAATATCATCAAGCATTTAAAAATTCGAGTTTTTTAACAGATTTTGGGTATACAAAAGGTTATAAAAAAACAAGTCTTAAAAAAAAGTCTGGTGAAAAATCACATTTTTTTTCTAAATTTGTAAAAAACTTTTCTAATTCCAATAATGCAGAAAGTAGCTTGAGTTTATCAATACAAAATGTATCCGATGATAAATATTTAAAATTATATAAAATAAAATCTAATTTAGTTGATTTTAATACTAATACCCTTGAAAGTTCTTTAGATTTTACTCATCAAGATGAAGATATGTTTTTGGGACTCAATACTAGCATTTATGAAACTTTAAAAGATACTTACAACGATAAATACGAATATATATTGCCAGAACTTACAATTGATAAAAATTTATTCAGTAATAATAATTTTGGAAATCTTGACTTGCAAACTAATATAAAAATACACAATTATGATACTAATAAAACAACCCGTTTTTTTATAAACGATTTTTATTGGAATTTAAAAGAAAAGAATTTTGATAAAGGTTTAAACACAAAAATTTTAGGAAACCTTAAAAATATTAATTATGAGACTAAAAATATTGATCTGTATAAAAAAGATACTACCAGTGAAATTTTTGGTGCATTAGGCTTATTTTCTCAATTAGATTTATATAAAAATATAAATAATACAAATCATTTTCTTAAACCAAAAATGTTAATAAGGTATGCACCTGGAAGTATGAGAAAAGAAAAAGAAGGCAGCAGATTAACACCAACAACGGCGTTTCAAATGGACAGGATTGACAATATTAACAACTTAGAGACTGGTTTAAGTACAACTATAGGCTTGGATTATAATATTAAGCAAAATAATAAAGATTTTGATTTTTCACTAGCACAAGTGATTAGCGAAAAAGAAAATAAAAAAATGGCATCTAAAACAAGTTTAGATGAAAAATTATCAGATTTATTTGGCTCAGCTAAATACGAAATTACCGAAAAAGTTAATTTAAATTATAATTTTTCAATCGATCAAAACTACAGTGATTTCAATTATAATGAAATAGGTGCTAATTTTAATTTAAATCCAATTGAAGTTGACTTCGGTTATCTTCAAGAAAACAAACATATAGGTGATCAAGAATATTTTACAACAAAAGTAAATCTTTTAAATAAAGATCAAGGAATTTTTTCTTTTGAAACAAAAAGAAATCTAATAACTAATTCGTCAGAATTCTATAATTTAAGTTATGAATATTTAAATGATTGTTTAAGAGCAGGCTTAGTTTATAGAAGAGAATTTTACACTGACTCTGAGCTTGAGCCAGAAAATTCATTGATGTTTAAAATTACACTAACACCATTTGGTAATATAAATTCACCATCATTTAGTAAATGAAAAATATTTTAAAATTATATTTTTACTTAAGTATTTTATTTTTCCTCCAAAATACTTTAATGGCTAAAATTGAGAATAATATAGTTCTTAAAATTGAAAATGAAATTATAAGTAATTATGAAGTGAAAAATAAAATTTTAAGTTCGCTAGTGCTAAATGGTCAAGAGATAAATCAAAAAAATATAAATAATGCTAAAAAGCAGGCCTTAGATGCTCTAATACTTTTTAAACTTAAAAAAATCGAATTATCGAAATATAATTTTAAAAATGACCCAAAACAAATCAGCGATTACTTAAATTTGATTTCATCAAACGATATAGAAAAATTTAAGGAAAGATTTAAAAGAAATAATCTGGATTACGAATTATTTATTGAAGAGATAGAAACCCAATTTAAATGGCAGAAATTTATTTATCAAGTTTACTCAAATAAGATAGAAATAGATGAAAATTCTATAAATTTGGAAGTCAAAAACTTAGCAAAAAATCAAAAAAAAATTGAAGAATTCAGAATTTCTGAAATTGAAGTAATGTTAAATAACAATGATAGGGATAAAGAAATAATTTCGGATATCAAAAGAAATATTAAATCAGAAGGTTTTGAACTTACTGCAACAAAATATAGTATTTCTTTATCATCTGAAAAAAAAGGTGACTTAGGTTGGATTAATTCAAAATCTTTATCCCCAAAAATTTACTCTATAGTTTCAAAAATGGAAATTGGGGAAATAAGTGAACCTATTTTGAGTCAAAATAGCTTATTGTTTTTAAAAATTTTAGATAAAAGATTGTCTGAACCAAGGAAAATTGATTTAGTAAAATTAAAAAAAGATTTAATCAATAATAAAAAAAATGAGTTATTCAATTTATATTCTAGAAGTCATTTATCTAAACTTAAAAATACAAGTCTAATCGAGTATAAATGAAAGAAAAAATAATTATTGTTTTTGGAGATCCTAACAGCGTAAATGCTGAAATTATTTATAAATGTTGGAAAAGAATTTCCAAAAATATTAAAAGGAAAATCTATCTAATTTCAAACTTCAATCTATTAAAAAATCAATTCAAAAAACTTAAATATTCAATCGAATTTGAAAAAGTAAAAGATATTAATGAAAATTTGAATGAGAACAAATTGAAAGTTATCGATGTAGATTTAAAATTTAAAAATCCTTTCAATGTCAGTGAAAATGAATCTTCTTATTTTGTAATTAACTCCTTAAACTTAGCTCATAGATATGCAACTCAAAAAAATGTAAAGGGAATTATAAATTGCTCTATAAACAAAAATCTTTTGAATAAGAAGAAAATCGGTGTCACTGAATATTTGGCTGAAAAATGTAAAGTCAAAAATAAATCTGAAGTGATGTTAATAAGTAATAATAAATTATCTGTCTGTCCAATTACAACTCACATAGATATAAATCAAGTCTCAAAGAATATAAATAAAAACCTAATTGTAAGAAAAGTTTCTAAAATAAATTTTTGGTTTAAAAAAAATTTTAAAAAAAAGCCTAAATTCGC
>MDSZ01198350.1_pt1 | contig 11258 bp, 9 predicted proteins | sample 811201 | NCBI WGS metagenome assembly MDSZ01 (sample SAMN05326647, study PRJNA326480) | marine metagenome | isolation source: seawater | place: Indian Ocean: North | collected 2010 | reverse complement strand
TCCATCATCAGATGGTCCCCAACTATTACTGTAAATGTCGATATCATCCTTTAGATGGGAAAGTGCTCCAGCTTCATCATTGTCCGAATTGCTGCAAGCGATTAACATGAGTCCTGCAAGAGATGCCTCTGGTGCAGCACCTGCAACTCCAATTCCATTATTTCCTGTAGCTGCAGCAACACCTGCGGCTGCAGTACCGTGCGCATCCCATCCACTTGGCATTGGATTTCCATCATAGTTACAGTAATCATAATCAAGATTTGATTCATAATTTGTCGATAGATCATCGTGATCCCATTCTAAGCCATCATCTACAATTCCAATAACAACGCCATTTCCTTTGACTGTATTCCAAGCACCTGTAATATTAACATCTTCTCCAGAAACACCATTGTCTTGACCAGTATTTTCTAAGTGCCATTGATTTGAAAAGTATGGGTCATTGGGAGTCCATTTTTTTGACATTTGTTTTTCAACTAAAGGATAACCCGTTTCGATAATTCCTTTAGCATATAAATCAGAAATATGTTCAATTGCATTGTCCGGTTTAACTTCTATAATCCAAGTGCTTGCGAGAATATTTGTGGGGGTTCCAAGTGGTTGATCACTAACTACAACCCATTCATTAGTGGAATCTAATTCAGATTGAGAATATTGGCTCAAATCACTTACTCTTGCAAATGCTGCACGTATTGCTGGAGAATATGAATATGTAATTGGAGCATCCTCTCTATCATCACTAAGAGGTGCACCGTAACCTGTATTATGGGTATCTAATGCAGATGCCAATGGCATTAAACTACTAAAAAATAGCAAAATTACCGCTAGCACGCTTTTGTTGAACATTATTCCATCTCCTTGTATCATTTAATATTGTGAAGTATTTCAAACTCTTTACGATTTATTTCATAATCTCCATATTGTCTATTTCATTAATGCTATTCCATTTACCTAGGGTATGTCTAAAGCAAGACTCAAGATCAGGGTAAACAAATTCATAACCTGATTCTAACAATTTTTCTGGAACAACATGTTGTCCATCAAGAATAAGCTCTTTGCCCATCTCCCCAAATAATAACTTAATCACAAAACCAGGCAATGGTGCAAAAGCAGGTCTTTTGAGAACCTTACCCAGGACCTTTGCAAATCCTTTCTGATTTATCGGGTTTGGAGAAGTTATGTTGAATGCACCTTCACATTTTTTGTTATTGATGAGATGATATATTGAGTAAATCATATCATTCAATGAAATCCATGATTGCATTTGCTTCCCACCTCCTACTGGGCCAAATGCTCCGAATTTTGCAGGAAGCAGTAATTTTTGCAGCATCCCTCCTTTTGCCGTAACTATGATTCCTGTACGCATATTGACTACGCGTATTCCTGAATCTTTGGCTGGTTTTGTAGCATATTCCCACTGAGAGCATATTTTGGGTAGGAATCCATCTTTAGGAATTGATTTTTCAGTTAGTACTTCATTACCACGGTTTCCATACCAACCTATTGCAGAACTAGAGATTAAAACTTCAGGCTTATTTTCACATTGTGCTAATTTTTCTGCTAACATTTTTGTGGGGATAGTCCTACTTTTTTCAATCAATATTTTTCTTGACTTAGACCACCTTTTGTCTCCAATACCTGCTCCTGCTAAATGTACCACTACATCAAAATTTTCAAATGAACCAGATGTTATTTCACCGGTCTGATCATCCCATCTTATTACAGATTCATTATTTGCATAGGGAGGTAATTTACTGCTTTTTCTCAACAATCGAACTACTTGGTGTCCGGCAGAAGAAAGAAAGGCACATAATTCGGTTCCAATAAGTCCAGTCGATCCAGAAATTAGAATTCTTTTTTTCCCATTTTCCGAATATAGAGAGATTTTTTCTAAGTCAGATCTAACTGTGTCACTTCGATACCTAAACATTCCTTTTAGCCTTGGCATTACAGTTACTGGAGAAGTAAATTTGGATAAGAAATGGAATGGTAGCTTCCATTCCACTTGATCACGGATCATTGATCCATTCTTAGTTATAGAAAAAGTTCTCTTATGGTCCCATTTGCTGAAGACACCCTTCACCATAATATCATCGAACGTTTGTCTTTCCTGCACATTATAATGCTCAGCAATCCACTTTCTTGGTATCGGCCCCATCTTTAGTTTGAATATTGTTCTCTCTCCATTTGCTATAGCACCGAGTTGGAGTGCTTTGATTTGCTCCCATTCGGGAGTGAGTCTAGTGAATGCTTCTTCAGAATCATACCACTTCCACAAATCTTCCAACGAGTGTTCAAAGAAAGACTCATGGATAAATTTAGGCATAATATCATCTCATTATTTTGCTTTGAATTTAGATAAATATAGTTCAGTTTTGACTTTACGTTGTGTATTTTTTGATTTCATGCAACGAACTTTTCCATATATCTCACGTTCAGTCCAACCTCTATCGAATTTTCCACAAACCCATCCAATCCCTGTGTATGAATTTGGATCACGACCATCAAGACACCATTTGTTATTGAGAATCACCATTCTATCGAATGCAATTTCTGCATTAGGAGACCATTCTAGTATCTTTTTACCCCAAAGCATTCGAAGGTAATTTTGTATCACGCCATCTTGCTTTAATTGACGTTGAGCACAATTCCATAACTCATCATGTGTTTGGGCATTTTCAAGCTCTTCTAATGTATACAAATACTGTCTTGTGTCATTTTCATGAACCGCTAATGTAGTCCTAGCCCAAGCAGGTATTGAGTTGTAACAGTGATGTTCAGGATTATTGTAACAGTGAATGAAACCTAAGTCTCTCCAAGTAATCATTTGATCTAGGAATGCTTCTGAACTTTCAGAAAGGCCCCACCAATTGGATCGTCTTCCATTGTGAGGAGGGTTGATATTTTCAACACTCCAATTTTCTTTCTCTAGGATTTCTTTAATCATCATTTGTGAGCTAATGTGCCCGAAGTGTATCCAAGGTGAAAGTCCTGTAGTGGCATCCATATCTGGATGATTACGGTTCAGATTATATTCGCTCAGTTTTTCTTTTAGGAATTTGGACCATATCTTTGAAGCAGAAAATTGACCACCAATCGAGTTAGAAATCGGTTTGACACTGTGATCAATATCTATCGATTGCAGTACTTGTTCTCCGGTTTTTCCTCCTTCAGCTATTCGCCACATAAATTCAAATGGAGAATTCATTGCCCCAGATTTCTCCCTAATCTCTTCGAAAAAAGCATTAGAAATTTTTGGCAATTTATTAGAGTAAATTATTGTTTCATCTAGCGGAATAGCTGACAAATGGTTGAGAATAGTTTTGTGCAAATGCCTCCTAAGTGAATAAGCAGATGTGAAGTCTCTTCCAGGAGTTCTAAACCCAATGAATCCATTAGAATCAACAAGGTGAGTTTCACATTTATTTTGTTTGAATTCAGCACGCCTAGCAACATCGCCGGCAATGTAAGTCGGATAATCATCAACAACAACAAGATCGCAAACATCAAGCATTTCATCAAAGATTTTTATCAAATCTCCTGATTTTCTTTCAATATAAGGTATGTATGTTATATTTGAATCTTGGAAAGACATTCTTTGGTTTGTCATTCCTTGGGCAATAAATGTATGAAATCTATTGCAAGCCCAATCATGATCAATACTTAACGGTTCAACTACAATTAATGGTAAATTCCTTTCGAGAGATTCGTATATTGCGTGTTGCAGCGATAAATTGTAATTGGTTCTTCTAGCAGCAGTCATCCAGTACAAAACACATGGGCCTTTATGGGCCACATCTCCATTGATTTTTACAACTCTATCTTCGCAAATGGATAGACTAACGTGAATATTATCTCTACCCATTGGTTGAAAATAACCTGTTGAACGTTTATAGTTTGGTTTATTGAAATGATAATATTAACTCCTAATTTTTTGCATTTAAACAAATATTCAAAAAGAAAACCAGTAATTATTATTCATGCGAAAAGAGAGTTATGCGTTAATAATTCTCGTCACATTGATATTTTCTATTCCAGGATGCACAGAACCATATTATTCAATTGAAGAAAACCCAGTTGAAGAAAAAGAAGATACAATACCTGAGCATATGACAATAATTGCAGATACTGCGAATAGAGAAATCGATAGAACCGACAAGATGGATGTGATTCTAGATTCAAATGGATCTAATACACTAATAATGTGGGTTTCAACTGGGTGTTCCGGTTGTCATGATTGGACAAAGGAAATAGCAGAATTAATGCGAAATGGAACGCTAGATAATGATACGAGAATTATAACAATTCATCGATATCCAGCATTCGAATCAAAGGATGAAGTAATCGAGGTATATGCGTCTGAAAATAGTTCTACAGAATCTCTATGGCCAGTTTTAATGCCCTATGATGGACAATGTGTTTTTGACTTAGATACTGGAAAACTTACTGACATAAATTACGTAGATGCATTTGATAATCCGGCAACACCATCGCTGACTATAATTGATGGAGATGGAAGCATAATTTGGTATAATCAAACCTATTGGTACAACCAATCAACACTTGAACATGCAATTTCAATATTAAATAATTAGGTGAAAATATGACAGAAATTTGGCTTACATCGATGTTTATTCTTAGCACTTTTTGGGTTGGTCCGTTTTGGTTTGGAATGTTATTCCAACCCCATCATGAAAGAACCAAAAAATGGGTTGAAGGTCCACTGATTATAGCCGGTCCATTAGTTGCTTATTTTGTAGTAGTTATCTTTAGTTCCAATTCATTTTCTGAGTTCTCAAATGTTTCTTCAATTAATGACATAGTACCTGCATTAGCAGCTTTGTTAGGAACCCCTGAAGGTGCTGTATTGGCTTGGATTCACTTTGTAATCGGTGACATAGTTACTACTAGGTGGATTTGGAGAAGGTCAGTTGAGCGTAATTTGAACAATCGAATCGCTCAACTTTCAATTTTCTTTGGAGTTATGTTGATGCCTCTAGGTTTACTGATTTATGTTCTAACTACTATAGATCTATCAAAATCAGAAGAATGATTGTCTGATTAATTGAATCTGAAAAATTAATTTTCATAGCATTATGTCTATTAGTATTGGTTTCCCGGGCAATATTATTGGTGATTACATGAAGGTGCCAGAATTCAAATTACCAGCAGACGATGGCACAATTTTCGACTCAAAATCTCTTAATGGAACTTGGAGAGTATTCTTTTTCTATGCAAAAGATGGTTCACCCACTTGCAAGAGAGGTTGCTTAACATTTCGCGAACAATATGATCTATTCACCTCAGCAGGCTGCGAAGTTGTTGGGATAAGTCAGAATCCTCAAGAAAAACATGTTGAGTTTGCAAAGAGTTTCCAGGGTGGTTTACCATTTAGGCTACTGGCTGATGTAGATAGAGAAGTTGCAAAATCATTCAATGTTCCAATGCACCTTGGTCTATTTCCTGCGAAATCATCTTTCCTAGTTGGACCTGATGATGAAATAAAACATGTTTATGATTGGTTATTTAGGCCTAGAAGACACGTTGCAAAAATATTGCGTGATATAGAAAAATTGAGGTCTGGTGATTGATTTGTGGCTTGAAACTTTAATGCAGGCAGGGCTAAGTGAAAGAGAGTCCACTGTGTTGATGATACTCAATAGTAATTCAAATCAGAGGGCGAGTGAAGTTGCTAAAGAGCTTGGGACAACTAGGTTAGAGGCTTACAATAATCTGTCAAGATTACAAGAGTTGGGTCTTGTAAGTGTTACAGCAGATCGACCAATGAAATATTCTGCCAAAAGATTGGATTCAGCAATAGCTCATCTTATTGATTTAAAGAAGAAAGAAATTGAATCTCTTAGTGATGCTTTAGGTAAATTAAAGAATAAGGAATCATCTAAAGACAAATCTATAGAATCAGACATAGAGTCTGTTTCCAAGTTCAATGTTCTAAAAAATAGAGTTAATATTTTCAAACGATTAAATGAAATGGCAGAAGACTCTGAAGAGAAGATGGTTTTGATGATAGGGCAGTATGGAATTCTACATTTATGCCGTTCTGAATCTTTAGAACAAATAAATTTGGCAGCAACTAAAGGAGTTGTAATACAGGTCATCGCAAATTTGGAATCGAGAACTTTGAGGCATTATGAAAACTTGCATGAATCAATTGAAGTCAGACATCATGAAGATATAATGTCTAACGTGTTTATTCAAGATAATAAATCAATGATTCAATATTTGAATACAGAAAATAATCCCTTTGGCAAAGGTAAAGATGAACTTGCTTTAGCAATAGAATCGAATAACTTAACATCTGCTCACATGAAAATCATTGATAGTGTTTGGAAAGAATCCATACCATTTGATATTGCTTCCAAAAGATACAGTGAAAATAAGATTATTGATCCGCTTAGACTTACTGTAGGGGATGGATCTTTTTTACAAAAATTCAGAAGTGCAGTAGGATTTTATGATGATCTACCAGATGAAGACGATCCCTTCAATCCAGATCATTTAATTTCAGTTGGAGACGATGTTAGTGGTGCGAGGCAATCTCTTAGTTCAGGTAACCTTTCAAATTTGATCTCTCTTGGTATAAATTTGAATGAGTTATTACGGCAAATAGGTAACAGAATTGGTCAAGAATTATCATTCAGTTTACGGTCAATATCTAATGATGTAGAATATCTAGAGGAATTGATTACTTGGTGGGAATATGTCGGATTAGGTTTCTTAGAATACGGCCTTGATCCTAATTTCCATGTTTCAGTTGTTCTTTCCAACCCTCCTACGGGGGATGATAATGAATTGCCAATGTGGGAGATGGACGATGGCATAATTGAAGGAGCTTTAGAACGCAGATTTGGCACAGATTCAGGAGTCATTATTCGCAAAGAGGAGCCACAAGATTCAGAACATTCCAGATATTCATTAATTCACCTGGAAAGTAATCAGTAATTTTCCCTAAAATTTTAGTTAATTTTTGATTTTGGAAAACATTTGTTTATATTCTGTGACATTAAGTCTGAACACATGTCGGGCGAGCAGAGTGTGATTATCGTCGGGGCTGGCCCCGGCGGATTAGCAGCATCATTGATGCTTGCAAAGGCTGGCGTGAAAGTAACAATCTTTGAAAAAAATGATGAGGTAGGCGGACGTACTAAAGTCATCGATAGAGATGGCTTTAAATTTGATTTGGGACCTACATTTTTCCACTATACAGAGGTAATAGAAGAAATATTCGAAGCGATTGGAAAAGATGCTCATGAAGAACTTGGATTACAGCGACTTGACATGAATTATAGATTAGTATTTGGCCAAGGCGGTCAACTTGATTGTACTAGCGATCTAGAGCAAATGAAGGATAGAATTGAAGCTTTGTCTGGCCCTAAAGACGCTAATGCATTTTTGCAATATGTTAAAGAAAATCGCAGAAAATTAGAGCGTTCTAAAGCATGTTTACAAGAACCATGGTCTGGACCTCTTGACCTTTTTTCAAAAAGAGCATTAAGAGTGTCAACCGTATTGAGACCTACTAGGACAGTGGCCAAGGATTTATCACGACTTTTTGATGATGAAAGATTGTTATTAGCCATGTCATTCCAAACAAAATATCTGGGAATGTCTCCATTCAATTGCCCTTCCCTTTTCACAATATTAGCATTCTTAGAATATGAGCATGGTATTTTCCACCCAATTGGTGGCCTTGGAAGTGTCACAGTAAGAATGGCCGAAATTGCACGCGAACTTGGCGTTGAAATCAGATTAGGTGAGCCAGTCGAAGAAGTAATAATTACAAAAGGTAAGTCTGAAGGAGTGATTACTAAGTCCGGTTCTCATTATGCAGATGCAGTAATTGTAAATGCAGATTTTGCAAAGGCTATGAAAGATATAGTTCCAAATGAATCAAGGAAGAAGTGGACTAACAAAAAGTTGGATAAGAAGAAATATTCTTGCTCTACTTTCATGCTTTATTTGGGAATTGACAAAATCTATGATCATTTACCACATCATCAAATATATGCCTCTTCAAACTATATTGATAATCTCAAGGACATAGAAGAAAGACATGTTGTCACCTGGAATGATCCTTCGGTTTATGTTCAAAATGCTTGTGTTACCGATCCCGACATGGCCCCAGAAGGTTGTTCTACAGTGTATGTGTTAGTACCTGTAAGCCATCAACATGAAAACATTACTTGGGATGATGTAAAAGAAGAATATAGAGACGTTATATTGGATCAAATTGAAAGCAAATTAGGATACGAAGGTATTCGTAATCATATAGTAAATGAGATGGTAATCACTCCAGACATGTGGGGTGATTATTGCCACAGAGGTTCAGTGTTCAACTTAGCACATGGTTTAGACCAGATGCTTTGGAGACGTCCTAAGAACAAATTTGGCGATGTGGACGGCATGTACCTTGTAGGTGGAGGCACCCACCCAGGTTCTGGTTTACCAGTAATTTTCGAAAGCGCTAGGATATCTAGTAAGTTGGTACTTGATGACTTTGGAATTATTCCTGATTGGAATGGAGTAGATTCTTGGTTTACAGATCGGAGAAGGAGCTCTAATGGCCGTAAAGCACTGAAGAAATCACGTAAATCAGCACCAAAGGTTGTAATTGAGGCAGCAAGAGGTGAATCAATTGACTAGTCTAAAATATGCAATAAAAGAATGCGAGCGTAGGTGTTCCGAAGCATCATCTAGTTTTGTAGCATCTTTTTCTACGCTACCTACGGAGAAGAAAAACGCTGTTACTGCAATTTATGCAATGTGCCGGTGGGTTGATGATATCGCAGATGGAGATTCTGAAGAATCATTAAAATTTACTAAAAAAATAGAGAAATTTAGTCGAGAAAGATTAGAAGAATTGATTGAGATAAAGGGCACATCTCCTTCTGGAGATAGTGATTCGGCATTTAGAAAATTCAAGGCATTGAATGCAATAAGATTGCGTCTTCGAGCGTTCTCAGAAGGTAAACCTATATCTCAGAATGAGCATGAAGTAATGACTGCAATGCATTGGGTAATGAACAAATTCCCTGTAAGATTAGTAGATCTTGAAACAATAATTGATGGCATGGAAGATGACCTCTTCCCCACTAAATTGGAGACTTGGGAAGAAGTGAAGGGTTATTGCTACAAAGTAGCATCAGCAGTTGGTTTGGTTTTGATTGAAATTTACGGATATACAGATGCGAAAGCGAGATACCATGCTGTTGACATGGGTATTCAATTACAATTAATTAATATTCTCAGGGATGTCAAAGAGGATTTGGCAAGAGGCCGAATATATCTTCCATTATCGGTTTTGAAAGAATATGGTATCGATGAAGAATCTTTGATGGATGATGAGTTAGAAAGTGGTTATCTCTGGTCATCATTTACTAACCACTATGTGGATGTTGTGTATGAGCATCAATCTTCTGCAAAGGAATTACTTCCTCTGCTTGATCCTAATTCTAGGATGCAACCATATCTAATGTTAAGGGTATACCAATCATTATTGTCTCAAATTAGGAAAACTAGAGGGGCTGTTTTCACCAAGCGTCCAAAGGTAATGATTGCAACTAAAGTTGCATTGGGATGGAAGATTATTACTAAACGTGCATTAAACATGTTGATGCTCAATTGAAATGAAGCATTGGGTTGAAATTATGCGGTTATTTACATTTCTCAGGTTTATGAGAATGGTAACAAAAAAAGGTCCTGCAGATATAAAATGGATTGAGAAGAAGGGCCTTCTTGCTGTGAAATTAGCACAGATTTTTGCATTACGTCCCGATATATTATCAGTTGAAAAGTGCAGACAATTACAAACACTTTACCAACATGCATCTACAATCTCATCTGAAAATTTCATGAAGCTCATAGATGAGAGAGGGCCTCCTGATTTTGAATCACACTTCGCTTGGATTGATTCTAATCCATTAGCATCAGCCTCTGTAGGGCAAGTGCACAGGGCTATTTTGAAGACTGGGGAAGATGTTGTAATTAAAGTGATTAAAGGAAAAGAATCTGATAAATTCAAAAGAGATGTAAAGAGGATGAAATCTTGGCTTAGATGGTTTTTGTTGTTTTCTCCAAAGTTAAGGAAAGTAGGCAATCCTGTTGCATTACTAAACCACGTGTCAGATTATACTACAAGAGAATTAGATCTAAGAAACGAAATAATTGGTGCTAAAGAATTGTCAGATATTAGAGATTCACTCGAAGAGAAATTTCCAATGCCAATGCTTCGTTTCCCGAAATACTACCCTGAGTTATCTAATGAGAATGTTTTGGTTTCAGAACTAATTGAAGGAAATTCATTAGAGGAATTGATTGAATCAAAAGATCTAGAATGGGAGAAATTACTTCAACTGTTTAGAATACATGGTGCTTTTTTATTCGGAATCGGTACGTTCCATGGTGATTTACATCCTGGTAACTGTTTCATTGATAATGAAGGACGTTTTGTATTCATCGATAATGGTTCAATCTGCCATGCACCTGAATCAGTAAATATTTCACTCTTTGAATTCTTTGAGAATTTATCTGATAGCGATTTCAAGTCAGCTTTTGATTCATTACTTGGAATGTCTGAGAAGTTGCCAAACAAATCAAAGTTAGACAAATATTATGCCCGAATGTATGAGATTTATGATGGATTTGAAGACAAAACTATTGGCGAACAGAGTCTTACAAGAACAATGATGATGACTGTAAAAGCAGCAGTTGAATTAGCAGATGCAGAATTTGGTGAAGAAGCCTTTCCAATAATACGCGCATTGATGTATCTTGATGGACTTGTTGCTAGGTCACATCCTGATGTAAGGTTAGTGCGTTCAATGGGCCCATATCTCAAGGAATTCCGCCAAGGATTGGACATTAATCGTACAATTTCTAGTTGATTAATCATACAAAGCCCTCATATACGGGTGGTTGGTCGGCGACCTGTTCATCATGAAGCGAGGTTCTCGGGCATGGAAAAAGGCTGGTCAGCAGCGATGGAAGTGGCGTAAGAAAAAGCTACGCCGTCGAAAACGTGCTAGACGCCAAGCCAAGCAGTGATTTTGCTTTATGTAAAACACAGGGGAGTATAGTATAACCTGGTAGTATAGCTGGCTCCAGTTGCACGGGAATGACGAGAGGTAAAGGTCTGAAATTGATGATGATCAACTGGAAGACCGACCTGTGACAATCCCGCCACCAGCCGTACACACAAAATACAGTGGCGGATCAGAAGATACCAGCCGGTCGGGGTT
>MDSZ01190590.1_pt1 | contig 11258 bp, 10 predicted proteins | sample 811201 | NCBI WGS metagenome assembly MDSZ01 (sample SAMN05326647, study PRJNA326480) | marine metagenome | isolation source: seawater | place: Indian Ocean: North | collected 2010 | reverse complement strand
GACACCGCCACCGCCACCGCCACCGCCACGGCCAAAGCCGGGCCAATCGAATCCGAGACACCGCGTCACAAATCCAGCACCGAGCCGAAACCTGTGCAAACGACTTCTAACACCATGAGCGACACCGCCACCGCCACCGCCACCGCCACCGCCACGGCCACCGACCCTGTGCTGCTGAGTCAACAACAGTGGTGCAAGGCGTTCGGCGACCAGTGCCACCAAGACATGGAGCGCCGCACGCACAAAGCACAAGGCCAAACCAACATTCTTTCCGTCGTCTTGTTTGTCTTGAAAAAGTACGGGTTCACGCACTGGGCGCCGCTCGAAAAGTGCTTCAACCAGCTGAAGGCAACAGACTTTTTCTTATCGGAAGACGACTTCAAGCAAAAGGTCGGCTGCTCAAGGCAGGCCGCTTTCAATGCCGCCACCGTGTTCATTGCCGACTGCGCCAAGCACGACGATCCCAGCAAGGGCTACGAGATGAAGCACCTGGATGAACTGGGTCTCGCGCTTGTCCGGCACGGCGTGCCCGAGTTGTACGAACACCTGCTGAAGATTGGCGCCGTCTCCGTGCAGCTGCTGATGCTGATGGCCGTGACCAAGCCCAAGCTGAAGAGCCTGGTGCACAAGGCCGACCCCAACATGCCGGACCACATCATCGATCGCATCATGGACTTCGCGCGCACGCTGAAGCGCGAGTACGAACGCCAGGCGGCCGAGAAGATGCAAAGGCTTGCCGTGCAGCAGCACAAGCAACTCAAGCGCCGCCGCGATGCCGACACAACGGAGTCCGATGATGACAAAGAAGCCGTTGCGCCCGACGAACCGCCCACCAAGCGACAGGCGGTCGACGAGGCCCATTCCAGCGATTCGGGTGCCCCCAGCGCTGCCAGTAGCGTGTAGTAATGCAGTGACCATGGTGTGCATGTATCTTGCTGGGGTTAACAAGAAAAAGTACTTGTGGATACACCTAGGTTGAATACAGGCACAATTAGGCCAAAATAGGCCTTAATTGGGCCAAAATAGACCTAATTAGGGCTAAAAACGGCCTAATTAGAGCTAAAAACGGCCTAATTAGGGCTAAAAACGGCGTAATTAGGCCTTAAATAGGGTCGAAATGGGCCAAAGAGGGCCGCAAGGCGTCATTTTGGTGTCAATTAGCGGTTTTTATTGCTTATTTACGCGCTTTAGCCGTTTTAAAGTGTTTAAATTGTGCATTGCTTTGCTCTAATTCGCTCTAGTTAGCGAGATAATGACACTTTTTTTTCAGGGTCAAAAAAGGGTCCAAGGTTGGGGTTGGGGTTAGGGTTAGGGTTGCCAGATGACACCAATGTTGCACCGGGGCTGACAAGTATAAATAGCACAAGACAACACACACAGCAAGCCCTAATGGAACGTACTGACAAACAATATTATAATAATAACCCTTATACATTACAAAAAGTAATTCGCACAACAAAAATGTCACAAAAAAGCCGGAATGCTTTACATATGCCAGATAATGCAACACATTTGTTAATTGTAACATTACCGAATCCAGAAACATTACCGAAACCAACAAGGACCAAGCTAGTATGGTTAGATATGCACAGTGATCATGGGCGAAAAGTGTATTTTAGATCTCCTGTAAATTATAGTAAGATGCAATGGTACAATATTGTGGAAATGTATTATAACAATGCTGAGGAAAAACTTTCTATAAAATATACAGTTAATGACGCGCTCATTTCAATAATGGAAATTGTACAGTTTGAAGCTAGGGCAAAAGGTAAATTAACTTTGCAGACAATAAGTAATGGAACTTACATGGGGGACTTGCTGAGATGGTAAATTCTCCAGATGCTAAGCCAAGTCTTATGACGACATGACCATCAAGCGTGTTTTCAAGTCAGGTCTGTACACTGTACACCTGGACTACAAAAAGGAATTGTGTCGTTATTATAATGATAAGCAGGCGCACAAACAAGGCACCGGGGCAACACCATGCCGGAATAACTTTATTCACCAAGCTTTGATCACAGCACCACCATGTAAACCCCAAGCTAAGCCGTGTTATTCACTTTGTCGAATTATGCCAATTGACACCAAAGTTGCACCGGGACAAAGGTGACGACACACCAGCACCGGGGCGGCACGTACGTATAAACGTCACAGTAGCCAAGCACTATATATAATTTCTCAGACATCATCAGTTGGGAAACTTTTAGCAATCTATTCACGTGCACAACACAGCACGCACTCAGGCAGTAGAAAAGCAACACACTATATAAAGCACCGGAGTGGGTGGTGTGACACAAGGTCGTGCACAGCGATGGGCGACAAAGTTTACCAAGTAGTTCGTAAAGACGACAAAGATTTGCAACGTCGTATTACACAAAACGACACAAACACTTTGTTTCAATATAGTTTTGATTCGGCGAAAGATGCCCCTGACGCTTTGGTCATTGCCTTAATGCGCCAGAAAGACGCCCATGTTTCAGATGCCGATCGCTTTGAAGAAGTTTTAAGGTTTATTTTTAAACCTGATAGTAAGCAGTGCGAGCTTGTATATACTGGTTTAACCCAATCATTCGATTTTATATACACTTTTGACGTGCCAAACAATTTAATTACCCTTGTTCATGAAGATGCTCGCTTTGTGTTTCGGTTTGTAGACCACGACTTTCACGAAATACTAAAATGGGAAGAAACCAAACAAGAATTTATTCGCGCACGACAACGTGGGACCATTGAACCAACAGGTTTACACGACACAGTTCAGACAGTATTTCGTAAAAATGACGAAAACGCGAAACGTTTATTCACACGAAGCAACTATCACGGTTCTTTCTTTCAATATAGTTTTGCATCACATGATGATCCACCGGGGGTATATAACACTTTAGTCATTGAGAAAATTCAGTACGAACGCACGGGGCATGGGACTACCACTGCATACTCCATGTTTACTGCTGCTAACCCAAACCCACAAACATTTAAAGTACTTTATACGTTGCAATTTGACCAACCTGATGAAAACAAGTGCCAGATGGTGTTTTCTAATGGCACTACTACAAAGTATTTTACATATACTTATGACAAGGACCGAGCATTTATTCAACTTTTTCAGAATAATGCACACCGTGCTTATATTACGTTTCGGTTTAAGACGGATGACTTTCAGGAAATCATGCAATGGCAAGAAGCCAAATATGCAAGTGCTGAGATCGCACCCATGGACACTAGTGGTGCGCTACAATTGCGCATGTAACAGGCGTTTCCCGGGACGAGACGCGCGCAGCACTATATAAGGCACCAAGGTGACAACACAACGGCAGCACCCGGCACTAGCTCCGCTCGCCCCGGATGCGGCGCGCCAGCTGCAGGTCCTTGGGCATGATGGTCACGCGCTTGGCGTGGATCGCACACAGGTTGGTGTCCTCGAACAGGCCCACCAGGTAGGCCTCCGACGCCTCTTGCAGCGCCAGAATGGCGGTCGCCTGGAACCGGATGTCCGTTTTGAAGTCCTGGGTGATCTCGCGCACCAGGCGCTGGAACGGCAGCTTGCGGATCAGCAGCTCCGAGCTTTTTTGGTAGCGCCGGATCTCGCGCAGCGCCACCGTGCCCGGGCGGAAGCGGTGGGGTTTCTTGGGGCGGCCGTGGGCCCGGCGGGCGGCCTTGGTGGCCAGCTGCTTGTGGGGGGCGAGGCCGCCGGTGCTTTTGCGCGCGGTTTGCTTGGTGCGGGCCATGGCTTGGTGGCGGTGGCGGTGGCGGTGGCGGTGGCCGAGTTGGCAAGTTGTTGTCCCGTGTTGGTGGGATGCAATTGGATTTATGACGGCGGGCGGCCGGGTCTGGTGCCGGCCGGTGTTCGAAATGACCGTGTACACGAGGTGATCCGGCTGTAATCAAAAGTTCAGATTTCGCCAGTCCACGGTCACGCTGGTGGCGACGCCGGGGCAATGGTTGGCTAACGCGCGTTGCATTTCGTCGACGTGCACCAGCTTGCCGTACAGGTTGACACCCAGTTCGGCGCGCGCGATGGCGCCCAGCAGCCGCACCCTATCGCCCAATTGGACTAGCTGACCATAGGACAGCGACACCCCCTTGTAGTTGTGGTTCACCAGCTTGCCCAGGTGCGCTGGCACGTTGGCCACCTGGGCTGGCACAAAGTACACGGGGTACCGGAAGTCCTGGTTTGACAGTACAAGGTCGGGATGCCACACCAGGTGCATGATGCTGCACGCGGCTTGCAGGGCTCGTGCCAGGTCCTCGGCCTGGTTGATGGCGTCGATGGTGTTTTGTGTTGTAGGCGTCTTGTAGTCGATCACCAGCGTTTTAAGGGGGCGGTTGGCAAACAGTTGCACGACGGACGCCAGGGTGGGTGTGTTGAAGTCTTTCACCAGATCTTCGGCCGAGTAGTCGGACACCTTGACGTTGTGGCCGCGCGATTCCCACAGGTTTTCGTCGTGGGCCACCACCAGGGTGCGGCGGCCCTTGTCAAACCGCACGTCGCACTCGGAGCCGTCCAAGGTGGGGTCGTTCGCCGCGAGCTGGTGGGCCTCCAGCGTGTTTTCGTTGTGGGGTTCGCTGTGCGCGCCGCGGTGGGCGATGGTTAATGTGTGAACTGGAAGGTTGGCGTTTCGTTGCATGGGATTGGGCCGGTCGGGCGGGTCGGCGCGGTCGGGCCGGTCGAGCCCGTCGGGCCGGTGCCACTTTATAGTGGGCGTGACCACCTGTCGCACCGGGCGACCCACGGTCGGCCGGAACACTATAAACGTGCGGCACACCATCGACCCATGGTGGGGTGGCAGCCGGCAACAGTATAAACCTGGCACGTCGTGTCACTCGACATAGCAGATCATTCCACGCCGCACCACAGCATGAGCGTGGACGCACTGCACCAGGCAGCGATGCCGGCGGCCGGACAGCAGCACCTGGGCGTCATTGAAAAACTGATGAGCGCCCAAGACATACAAGTCATGGGATTGACCGAGGCCCATGACCCTGGGTTTGTCGAAGTCTTGGCACAAGCAAAGCCTGCAGGCCGGTGCTTGCACAGCAAAACTAACAAGTGCGCCCTGCTTTGTGATGAGGAAAGCACGTGGCAGGATGCTGGTAGTGGTACCTTAAGCGAAAAGTTCAACACGGAAAAGGTAGATAAAATGCAAGAAGACGAAGGTGCGAAATTGCACGACGCGGTGGCGGGCCGGCTAAAGGGCAGCGATGTGCTGTACATCGTTGCCTATGGGCAATCGAACTTGAAAACGGAAAAAGACATGAGTTTTCTGGGACAAATTGTTAAATGGTGCAAGGACAAGGGCTGTTTCAAAACGGGTGTCGTGTTGATGGGCGATTGGAATACCGTAAACAATGACGCACAAAATGCCGTTCGTGCAATCCTGGGGTCTGACTTCGTGATTCCCAAATCTCTTTTAAAGACATCAAACAAGGAGCGCACGTATTGTAGTGAACAAATGTACAAGGCACACGAAAAGGTTGACACGGCCAAAGATTACGTCTTTGTGTCGAAGCCGGTTGGGGCTGGGGCCGGGGTTGGCGGCGGCACGGCCGCACCTGGTGGTGTGCACAATGTCACTGAAGCACAGGAGAGATTCTATGTGTCGGCTGAAAGCGGAAAACATAAAGCCATTAGGCGAGAAGAAGACCTTGAACAACTGCCTTTGCCACAGTTGCACTTTAGTGATCACGTCGTGCTGGCGACGTCGTGGGGAGAACGCACGGAAACCGACACAGAGCCGCGCAAAACGGGCACCCTGAACGTGATGTCAGGTGCGTACAACAGCCTGGAGTTCGTGGGTCCACGGGGATCGCTTTCGTTTATGGTTGACCAGGTGTTATCTAATAATATAGAGATTACGAAAGATGTGTGGCGCTGCTGGGCTAATCACATGATTAATGGTGCACGGCGATGGCAAGCAGAAAACACTAGTGCAGGTAAAAATTGGGACGTTGTAGGTGAGTTAGAAAGCTTGAAAGCCGATGCAAGGAGCACGTCAGTGTACATATGGGATGTACTTTTGGACAGCACACTACGAGAAACGATATCGTCTTTAGAAGAGCTCAACAAGCACCCAGATATAAGGATCATTGGCAAGCGGTATGCCCTGGCTCATGGCCAGTACAGGCCCGACCTTACAAGCTTCCACAATGGCACGCCCGACAAACAACAAGACAATCTTGCCGTGTTCCAAGCATGCGTAGATAGCCCAACGGCCGATAATTTACACACATGGGTTGCCAAGATGCTGGATGCTATTTTGGAGTACAAAAAACCGGATGAAAGTAATAAGTGGAAAGCTGATGGTATGTACTTGGGAGATTACAATTACACTTTCGCACAGCACGCCGCGACGTGTCTCATGGTAGGCGTGTGGATGATCGTTTGTTTGCAGCAATTGAAACCATATCGATTGACCGTAAGTATTGTAACATTTAGGATATTGGGTTCAAACGCAAAACTTAGGTTTTGATGTGCGGCTGCTGGTTCAACACACAAGGCGCACCGTCTCCACCGTCGTCGACCGGTCGCGGTACGTGACGATGAAGATGGGGTCGTTGCCGATGGCGTCGATCGGGCCCCACCCCAAAAAGTGCAGCAGGGCCTCCAGCACGTCGGTGATGTGGCGGCACGCGTCGAAATGGCCGTCGTTGGCGTCGGCGGGCACTTCGGCCGTGGACACGTCGGCCGTCACGCGATGCATGGGCGGCACGCGGTTGCACGTCATCCAGCGGTTCTGGTCGTCCAGCACCAGCACGTAGTGCACGCCCAAAACAACGGTCTTCGCCACGCACTCGTGAAACGTGCCCAAGAAATTGCGCATCAGGAACTCGTGCACGCGGTGCGACAGCGTCGTGTCCTGCATGAACGTCAGCGTGTGGTTGCGCAAGAAGTCGTCCACGTCGTCTTCGTTGCCGTCGCCCGGGGCCAGCGGCAGGTCCGAGTCCTCGGCGAACAGGTAGTGGGACCGGGTCAGGCGGAACTTGCGCAGCTGGCGCAAGAAGATGCGCCCCATGATGTCACCGTCACCGCCAGAAAACAAACGGACGATCGGTCTCCACTCGCGACGCGACAGGTGCAACGCGAAAAAGTAATGCGAGCTTAGCCACAGCTGCAGGTGCCGCACCGTGGTGTGCATGGCCTTGTTGACCGTTGCGTGGCACGGCAGGCCGGCGAACATGACAATCAGGCGATTCAGCTCGGTGGGCAGCGTGGTCATGAAACCAGACGAGGTGGTGGCGCGGCGGCGGCGGGTGGCGGTGGCGGTGGCGGTGTCAGTAACCAAGCAGTGCATCTCACGAGAAAGAAGAACAACAGTGTCAGAAAAATGAGCCCAGTCTGGGATGGGTCAAAGCCGGGCTTTCACAATTAGGATACGGTCGGTCGCACAAGATTTTATTCTTAAGATTGCGTATCCGGGGCGGGCGCCGTGCAACACGAGGCAGACGACGCGCCGCCCACGCTGTTGCACTCCGTGTGCTGGGGTTCAACGTCAACGTCAATCACGCACCGCACAGGTGGTGACACGGTGTGGCCCGGGCTGGGCGACGACGATGACGTCTCGGCCACCGGCGTGGCCACCGGTATGGACGCGTTCTCGCGCTTGAGAGCGCGCACTTCGTTGCGCAGGGCTACGACCTTGTGGCACAGGGCTTCCACTTGGGCCAGCACGCGGCTGTGCTCGGTTTGCATGCGCTTGAACGCGCGCTGGTATTCGGCCATGTCGGGGTCCGGGTCCGAATTGGCGGTGGCGGTGCGCTTGGTCGATGGCATGGTGAACACAAGTTGTTGGGTGCTGGGTGCTGGGAATTGTGATGATTGATGATTGCCTGGCTTTGGGCATAAAGATACGATACTGTAAGATACGGTGCATCGCGTTTTTATTCTTGATTGATGACGGCGGCGGCGTACTGCCACGTGGCGGTGTTGCTGACGCACACCAGCATGACAATCTTGCCGCTGTCCATGTCGTGGGCAAACGTGCGGCGCAAGTTGGCCGCCGTGTCGACAAAGATCGTGCCTACGTGTGCGGTGTCCAACCAGCCCGAGTTGCCGTCATAATAGCAGCGGTAGTGCGTGCCGTAATGCTGCACCTGCGTGTGCCGCGTCGGCCCAAAGGTGGCGTCCCGGCTCCATGAAAATTCCAGCTCGACCAGCACACCAGGGTCGGGGCGCGACGTCGAATACGGGCGATCATGTTCTATCGTGCGCATGTCTTGCTCGTTGATCGGCTGCGAGCTGGTGATGTTTGCCACGATTTGTCCGTTGGGTCCGTCGCCAATGGGCTGCACCGCGTGGCGCAACATGCGCGGCCAGTGCTCGGCTTGCCGAGCCTTGAGGCGCTCGTCCTTTAGGCGCTCCAGCTCAAGCTCGTACCGGGCAATGAGCTGGTCCATTTCGCGCGCCGAGCGGGCCGGCTTGTCGACAAAGTGCGCTGGCCTGGGCGCCGCCGCCGCCGCTTTCACCGGGCAATCGGAATCGGTGTCAGAATTGTCGGAATACGCAACGTCTTCGTAATCGTTCGAAACGTGCTCGGTGCGGCGGCGCTTGGCCGTGGCGGTGGCGGTCGGGCACGAGCCGGAATCAGCAGACATGGTGCAAAGAAAACAGGGAGTGAGAATTGTGACAACCCCGTAGCGTAGCCAAAGCTGGACCGTATCTTGGGTAAGTGAGAGATTCTTTATTTCGAAAGACGCAGCAACAGGCGAAAAACCACAGTGTTCTTTATCCGAATTCCCAGTGCATGGAACCGTCGGGCTGGCGCCAACCAAAGCTGCCCACCACCATCTCGTACTCGGGATGCAGGCGCACGTACGCCAAGGCGTTCATATAGCAATTGTACGCCTCCGGCTTGTGCTGGGCCCACGCGCCCGGCGTCATGTCGTTCTCCAGTATGCGCGATGCGCTGTGCATGCGGAACTGCAGCAGCAGCTTGGCCTGAATTTCGGGACGAAATGCCTTGAACACAGGTTTCGAGACGTCGTAAATAAGCTCGAGGTTTTTGTCCACCGGTGTCACGTCGCGCAATGTGCCGTTGGTCTTGTGCCGCACCACGCTGTGCGCGCGGTGAAACCGGATCTTGCTGGGGTCGGCGCACGGCTGGGTGTCTTGTGTCATGCGGCGCACGTCTTCGGGTGTCATGCCCATGCCGGCCATGGCGGCGGCCATTGCCGATTGCGCAGATGTGGTCTTGGCCGTGGCGGTGGCGGTGGCGGTCCGGTGGCGGCGGCTTTTCTTGGGCATTGCAGTGGTTGGGCAAAGTTGGAATTGTGACGGCCTGGGCCGTAGCCGGGGCTGGACCGTATCTTGGGTTAGTGAGAGATTCTTTATTTCGAAAGACGCAGCCGCAGGCGGAAAGATGAACCTGAATACGAGGCTGCCACAGGACCCGAGCCATCTGTCACGGTGTCAAGTAATGCAAAGGGCACATAATAAGAAATGTACGTATTTGTTGCGAAGTTGATCGAGCACAAGTACACGTTCCCGTTTGCCGTTAAACAGAAAAAGGAAGTTTTGCTCAGCTGTACCATTTCTACTATGCTGTTGATAGTGAACCTATGTTCTGTGCTCTCAGGTTCCAAGTACGATACCGAGTTTTCTTCAATTTTGAAACCCTTTTTTTGAGTTAATGGTGTGTTGCGTCTAAATTTTTGTTTGATTAGACAAAATTTTAGCTTGCCTGTTTCATGACTGGGGACAATTGCTACGATAGCTGTTGTAAAAGCAGTTATTACAATAGCTCCATCAATATCTTGCCTTGTTGTATCTAACTCCATCAGGTCGATTGTTTTTGGAATTAACATGACATTTTGTGTGTGCGTTACAACTACACTTGACCCATCAGTAAACCTACACATACAAAACGTGTTTTCTGCGTTACGTGTCACCAGGTAAAACGGAGTTCTGCGTCCCATTTGTGGTACGCAAACTATTTGCACCACTGGGACGTCGCTTTGCATGTCAATTTCTACAAAGTTGCATGAGTAACTAACACGGTTTAAAGACACACGGTACACCTTGCCTTTTGACGATAGTGCAAAATAGTGAACGATGGAACTACTTTCTCCAGCTAGAATTATGTCCACGTACGGTCCAGTGTTCAAACCCATGATGGCAGAAGCCTGATTATCTTGCATAGCATACCTTATGTTTCCACTGCGAAGCAGTTGCACTAGCACGTTTTCATTTCGTGTTAATATTGCTTTGACGGTTTCTTCCGCATTGGCATTAACTAAGTTTGTAACCGTACCGTCAGGCTGAATGTGCTTTAGCATAAGTTTGTTGGTCTGTGTCCTGTAAAATAATTTTTTGGTGTAACGCTGTACAGATAAAATACGATTTGGACTCACATCATGTTGTAAGACGGCTGGTGGCAGGTTCATCCTTGTTTGATCTGGATTAAAAGCAGAGGTTGCAGACCACACTAAGTTAGAATTGTAACACCAAATGTTAGTGTCATTGTCGCCTTGTTCAATGTGGTGCACTTTACGTTGTTGGTACTTGTGCACGTCGTTCTGGCATACTTGTATAAAGGCTGACATGGACTCGTTGTGTTTTGCATACTTTTGACAAACTTTAATTTGCTCTTGTGCTGCACGGTTCATGCACGGTATGGTACACTCAAAGTCAGCGTCATTTTCACATACGGTTTGTGCTACTGTGCATGCGTGCGTTTTTAACATATCGGGCATTTCTGGTACTTCAGAACAAATTAACAGATAAGCAACTATGTGCACTGGATGGACGTGGTTTCTTGCCAATGCAATTAAATATGATTTTTCTAAATAGGGACCTAGTGTCACAGTACTTAAAAATTGATTTGTCACCAGATCATCTTGTTTCAATTGGCCGTGCGAGTACACCAGGGCTGCCCAGAACTGATTTTCGTGATCTTTCAGGTACGAATAAAACTGATGGTGTATTCTGGCCAAATTGTTCATGCTATTTTGGTAACTTACACCGGACATTTTTCCGTCTGGCAACCATTTTTTTACATGATCAGAAAGTTCTTGTGGTAACTTACTCAAAGGGTCGCCTGGAGGTTGTGTAGGTATTTTTGTAGGAGGCCCAGTATCTGCCATGTCAAAACACCAGTTGCACACCACCCTTGGCCTTTATAGTAGTCAAAAAAAAAGTCACACCAGTTTGGCTATCTCCGACCCATAGCCACGCAAATCGGGTGGTGTCAATTGGCTGTAATCGATGCGGCGCCGGGGCTGCCCAAAGGTCTGGCCCTGTAGCCCGTTCACACGCAAAGGGT
>MDSZ01170559.1_pt1 | contig 11258 bp, 9 predicted proteins | sample 811201 | NCBI WGS metagenome assembly MDSZ01 (sample SAMN05326647, study PRJNA326480) | marine metagenome | isolation source: seawater | place: Indian Ocean: North | collected 2010 | reverse complement strand
GCATTGATGAATAAAATTATTATTACAGGTGGAGCTGGTTACGTAGGATCAAAATTGGTTCCTAAGCTTCTAACTTTAGATTATCAGGTAACAGTACTAGATTTAATGATATATGGAGAAAATGTGCTTCCTGATCATAAAAATTTAAAAAAGGTTAAAGGTGATATTAGAGATAAAAATTTATTAGAAAAGATTATCCCAGGGCACGATGTACTAATTCATCTCGCATGCATATCTAATGATCCAAGCTTTGAGCTTAATCCAAAATTAGGAAAATCAATTAACCTAGATGCCTTTGAGCCTTTGGTAAAAATTAGTATCAAAAATCAAATTAATAAGTTTATTTATGCATCTTCTTCATCTGTATATGGAATAAAAAAAGAAAAAAATGTAACAGAAGATATGAAGTTAGAGCCTTTGACAGACTATTCAAGATTTAAAGGTGATTGTGAAAAAATTTTAAATAGTTATAAATCAGAAGATTTTATAACTACAACTATTAGACCATCGACTGTTTGTGGTTATGCGAAGAGACAGAGACTAGATTTAGTTGTAAATATTCTCACCAATCATGCTTTCCATAATCGTGAAATCAAAGTATTTGGTGGGGATCAACTAAGACCAAATGTTCACATAGATGATATGGTAGATTCATATATTGCAGTATTAAACGCTGATAAAAAAAAAATTAATGGAGAGATTTTTAACGTCGGTTTTAAAAATCAATCGGTAAATGAATTGGCAGCAGACGTAAAAGAGATAATCGGAAACGATATAAAAATAATAAATACCAAATCTGATGATAATAGATCTTATCATGTAAGTTCTCAAAAAATTAAAGAAGTTTTAGGTTTTGAAACAAAATATACAGTTAAAAATGCTGTTTCTGATTTAAAAAACGCATTTGAAAAAAAAATATTAATAAATACTTTTGAAAATGAGCTTTTTTTCAATATTAAAAGAATGAATAATTTAGAATTAAAATAATTTTATGAAGGTAAGATATTCATATTTAAGACAACAGTTTTCTAATTGTGAAGATCTCTGGCGAGATTTAAAAAAATTTGTTGCCACTGGTGATTTCACTTTAGGTAAAGAATTAATAAAATTTGAGAAAAAATTTGCTAAATTAATAGGTACTAAATATGCAATCGGAGTAAATTCAGGCACTGATGCAATTAAGCTTTCATTAAAATCAATAGGGATTAAGTCAGGAGATGAAGTAATAACTGCTGCAAACACTTTTGTAGCAACAGTTGGTGCAATTACAGAACTTGGAGCTATACCAAAATTTGTTGATTGTGATGATACTTTTTGCATGGATGTTGACCAAGTAGAGGATAAAATTTCTAAAAAGACCAGAGCAATTGTTCCTGTTCATTTCACAGGGTATATGACAAACATGCCTAAGTTAAAAAAATTATCAAAAAAATATAATCTGCCAATTATAGAAGATGCATGTCAGTCAATCCTAGGTGCAATAAATGATAAAAATGCTGGGACCTGGGGAATAACTGGTGCTTTTTCACTTCACCCATTAAAAAATATTAATGTTTGGTCAGATGGAGGTATAATAACAACTAATAGTAAAAAACATTACGAAAATATTAAGTTATTAAGAAATCATGGATTAATAGATCGTGATACCGTAAAAATAAATGGCTATAATTCACGGCTGGATACTTTTCAAGCTGTGGTAGGAAATTGGCTACTACCAAAATCTAGAGCAATTGCATCAAAAAGAATTCAAAACGCAAAATATTTTGATGAAAACTTTTCAAAAATTAAACAAATTAATATTCCTCCCAGACCTAAAAATTTTAAAATTGTCTTTCATTTATATATTGTATTCGCTCAAAAAAGAGATCAGTTGTATAAGTATTGTTTAAAAAAAGGAATTGAAGCAAAAATCCATTATCCAAAGCCAATGTATTTACAAGAAAGTTTAAAATATCTTGGTCATAAAAAAAATGATTTTCCAGTAACAGATTATCATTGCAAAAATATTATTTCTTTTCCATGTGATCAACATTTATCTAAAAAACAGCAGGATTTTATTATAAAAACGGTTAAAGAATTTTATTTAAAAAATTAAAATTTTTAATTTATTAGTGAATATTCATATTTAGAAAATTTTGTAAATCTATTCGATAATTGTGAGGATATACTTCTAACTAAATTATATTTTTCATCATCAAATTTAAATTCAACAATTAAAAATTTTTTTGGATCAAAATTTTCTTTTTTGTTTAAGTATTTATCTCTAAAGAAATTTTTAAATATCAAGTCTTTGTCTACTGTAATTCTTAAACCTTTTTTTAAATAATACCTTCTTTTATAAGAAACAAAAGAAGAGGGAGACGTATTCTTGACTTTGAAGCTTATTAATTCGTCTTCATTTAATTGATTAATAATCTGTTTTTTTATTTTTGTTATGTCAATTTTATCTTTGATATTATTTAAAATAATTTGATGATGAATTTTATAATTTTTAGTGTTTACCTTAATTTTTTCTTCTAGATTTGCTTCTATTCCAATATCATTAATTTTACCATACCATCTTAATCTTAGTTTTGATCTATTTTTTTCTCCATCAATTGTTTCTATAAGTTTTGAAAAGTCCAAGTCATCAAAGTAAATACTATTAACTATTCTTTCTTTATATACCTCTTTAAAACCATTCATTTTAAGAAAATTAATTACAAAATTTTCACTTTCTAAAAATATGATTTTTTTTTCATTTCTATAATGTTTTTCATTTGCTGGTTTCATTTTTATAAAATTTTTTTACTTATATATTTTTTCAAATACATTTTTTGACTCCCCAACATAAATTTTATTATTTATATTGCTTATAATCCCTTGTTCTATAATCTCCTTTTCATCACCTATATAATTATAATTTGTAACTTTAATTTCTGGATAACTATAAGTTTGTTTTTTTATATAGGCTGCTAATGGGATTTTTGAATTATTAATTTCAACATTATTTAATTGTACTTCAGATCCATCTTTAATGCCTATACCCATAAATGAATTATTTATTTTAATATTATCTCCAATTAAAACACTATTTTCCCCCGAACTTATTCCTTTATCTCCAGTATTAAAACTTTCAAAATTTATTAAATTTAAAGTTGAATTTGAAATATCTAATCCATCATTACCACAATTTTGAAAATTTATATTTTTTATATGACCAATAGAATAGTCTATATCAAGACAGTCAGATAAAACGTCTCTAAACAAAATACTATCTAAATCAAATCTTGAATTTACAAAATTAATACCATCATCTCCTTTAAGATTTTTATAAAAAATAATATTTTTCATTTTAACTTCTGAATTATACACATTCAAAGAACCTTCAGAGTTTATTCCATTACGGTCACAGTTTTGCAAATTAGTAAAATTTACATTCTCAAATACTGATAGTTCTTTAGTTTCACTAATTACAATGCATCTTCCATCATCACTAATAATATTGATCATTTTATTAATTTCTCCAATTGCAATAATTGGTGATTTAGAAATGATTCTTGCTTTGTCCATTAAAGTAATATTTGTTCCTTTTTTTATAATGAGTTTTTTATTTCTTGGTATTAAAAGATCTTCTTTAATAAACCAATCGCCTTCATTAATTATATAATAATCTTTATTTGTTTTTATAAATTTAAAATTATGAGTAGTATTAATTTCATTTGATAATTTTAAAAAATCATTATTTTCTAAGTTTATTTCAGTAAAAACCGTTGGATAATTTATTTTTTTAAATCTTTGTTTTTGACTACCTAATATTTTAAAATTTAAAATAACACTTTCGTAAAAATCAAAAGGCATATTATTTAAAAAAATTTTATTATATTTTATTGGTGATTTATCAAATTGATTTTTATTAAATATTTCGAGATTTCTTGCCTGGAGTTTTTTATTAATTAATTTTTCAAATATTTCACCATTTGGACTTATAAAGGTTATTTTGTTTATATAAATAGGTAAAACATGTTTATTACCAATTTTTACAGAAAGTTTTTTTTCGTCTGAATTTTTTTCAACTACTGGTCTTAATAATTCTAAATACACAGGATCATGATGATTCAAAAAATTTTGAACTGATTTAATTTTATTATCAAATAAGTAGTAAGGAAAATTGTAATATGGACTTGATTTATAAATTTTTTTTAAATTTATATTGAGCTGTTTACTAATTTTTTTATTAAAACTATTTAGGTAATTATCGCTGGAATATCTTTCCAAGTAATAAACATACCTTTCCACAAATAGTTCTGAATCAAAAATTTTCTCATAAAAATCTCCAAAATTATATAAATCTAAAATTCTAATACCTCTAAAATTATCATTAGCTTCAGATATAAAACCTTCATTATACCAATCTTGAAAAATTGGTTCTAATTTATTTGTAACAGGGTTGAGATAAAAGCTGAGATTTGTCCAATTTATACCATGCCATCCATCTAATATATCAGAGGCAGCAAATCCTTTTGCCATTTGATCTACATCAAACACTTCTTCAAATTTCAAATTATGATCTCTAAAGTTATTAAGTAAAAATGTGCTTATGAAATATGCGTCTAGTTTGCTTTTATCAGGACCTAGAATTACCTTTTTCTCAGTGCCATTTATATTAAAATAAGCAAATTCATTTTTATTTAAAGAAGAAGAATTATTTAATATTTCTTCTTTAAAATTTGAAATATTATCATTTAATAAATCAATTTCAGATATAGAAAATAAATTATCATAAGAAGCAGACCTAAAACTATTTCTAAAAGCAGGATCATTAGTATCCAATGCGTATTGATTATCAAATCTTACTGCAACTCCACTTCTTCTTTTATTAAGTGTAAGTGTTGTTTCACTAAAATTTTCATCTAAAACATAAGTTCCATGATCGTTTCCATTAATAAATAAATTAACAAATTTATACTTTAAGTGGATCAATCCTTCATTTTTCAGAAATTCTCTTGCATACCACTCTAATAAATATCCTCGTCTTCTTAAATCCATAAGATTAAATTCTCTTAGACCTAAAATATTTCCTTTTTCTTTATTTTTAATCTTAACTTTAAAGGAAGAGTTTTTATTTCTCATTGTTGAATTTAAATGAGTATCAGGGTCTCTTCCTTTTAACCGAATTCTTGACTCAAAATTTTTATTATTGTATTTAATATTAGCAGTTACCCACTCATTTTGTTCACTAACTATTTTATTTTTTTTTATAAATAAGTTTCTATTATTTTGAAGTTTTTGGTAATTTTCAAATTCTATATCTATATAAATTTTATCAATTTTTTGAAGTTTACCTTGTAAATATTTTTCTACAAATTTAACATTCTGAAACAAAAGTGGCTTCAAAGTTGTATAAAAAAAATGATTTTTTTGCAAATAAGCACCAAAAATAAAAACCAATAAGTAACCAGACAATATGAGAATAATTTTAAATTTTTTATTTAATATATTAGTAATAAAATTTCTTTTTTTTTTAAGCAACATATAATAATTAAATTATATTTTGTTTATTTATAAGATTTATTTCAAGATTTTTATATTTGGATTTTAAACTTCTTATTAGTGTATTTAATTTTTTTTCATTTTCAAAATTTACAACTAATCCGATTTGATTTTTTGTCGTAGAAAAATCAAAATCTCTCAAATAAACAAGTGAGCAGTGGTTTTTACATATCTGCAATACATCCTCTAAATTTAATTTTCTTTCAAAATATAGTGACAGGTATATTGTTTCATTAGAAAGTTCTTTAGTATCAAGTTTGTTTCTTAATATAATAATTATAAAAATTAAAATAATGGATATAATAGTTACCACTCTATATCCTGCGCCGAGACCTAAACCAATTCCAATACAAATAAATAGGTATGAAAGTTCTTCAGGTTCTTTAATAGCAGTTCGAAATCTAATTATCGATAATGCACCCACTAAGCCCAATGATAAAGCTAACGAGGATTTTACAATTGAAATGATAAATGCAGTTGTTACAGCTATAAGAATAAAATTTTTGCTAAAAACCTTTTTATTGTTTATTGTTTGGCTGTAGTTAACAAAAAAAAATTCAAGAATCCATCCTAATATTGCAGCTATAATTAGGTTTAAAAATAAATCGAAATAACCAATTTCAATAATAATGTCTGATTTAAATGTTGATAATAAATCCATAAATAATACTTATAATTTTTTATTAAATAAGCAAATAATTATATTTTAATATACACAAATTGTTCTATATAATTTCTGTATTATTCATTATAAAACTGCCCCAAATGAAAATTAATTACGTAAATTTAGATAAACAATCAAAAGAGCAAACCAAAGATTTATTGAAAATATTTAAAGGTTGTTTAGATAAATCAATATTTATTAATGGGGATGAGATATCTAAATTTGAAAACAACGTATCAAAAAAGTGTGGGACAAGATATGCTGTTGCATTAAATAGTGGAACGGATGCTTTAACACTCTCTCTGAAATTATTGGGAGTTAAAAAAGGTGATGAGGTTATTACTCCTCCAAATTCTTTCATATCCTCAACTTCTTCAATAGTTCATTTAGGAGCTAAGCCAATATTTGTTGATGTTCTAGATGATCAAAATATAGATCCAAAAAAAATTGAGGAAAAAATAACAAAAAAAACTAAAGCTATAATGCCTGTTCATTTAACTGGAAGAATGTGTGAGATGAAAGAGATTATGAAGATATCAAAAAAATATAATATCGCTGTCATTGAAGATGCAGCTCAATCTATTGGATCTAAATATTATAATAAACCAGCAGGTTCCATTGGGCATGTCGGATGTTTTTCTACACATCCTTTAAAAAATTTAAATGCTTGTGGAGATGGTGGTTTTTTGACAACTAATGATAAAAATTTTTATAATTTAGCAAAAATTTTCCAAAATAATGGAACTATTGGAAGAAATAAGGCCAAATATTTTGGATATTTGTCGAGAATGGATGTTTTGCAAGCATCAATCCTAAATTATCGTCTTAAAAAACTAGAACAAGTAATCAAGAAGAGACGTGAAAACTTTAAACTCTATAAAAATTTATTAGATAGGAAATCTATATTTTTTCCTGATGAAAAAAAATATCTCTATAATACGTATCATACATTTGTAATACAAGTTGATAAAAGAAATAAATTAATTGACTACTTAAGTAAAAAAAATATTCAGACCGCTATTCATTATCCAATTCCAATTCATAAGCAATCTGCTTACATTGATAAATATGGTTTCGAAAAATATCAAAACACAGAAGTGCAAGCAAAAAAAATACTTACACTTCCAATAAATCAATATCTTTCTAAAAAAGAAATTGAATATATAGCAAAATCAATTAATGGCTTTTTTAAATAATGGTAATCAAATATATAAAAGAGTCGAAACAAATAAAGCTTGATCAAAGATCAAAGTATTTAAGACAATTAGTATTGGACTGTTTGATAGGTGGAGACAGAGGTCACATGGGTTCAGCTATGTCACTAATTGAAATTCTTAGAGTACTTTATGACAATATACTAAGATATAATTCAAGAAATCCATTAAACTCAGATAGAGATAGACTGATACTTAGTAAAGGACATGGTTGTCTTGCTTTATATGCATTGCTGGCAGATAAAGGTTTTTTTAGTAAAAAGATTTTAAAATCAGCAAGTAGATTTAATTCTATGTTAGGCGGTCACCCAGAATTTGATAAAGTTCCTGGAGTTGAGGCATCGACGGGTGCACTTGGCCATGGTTCACCAATAGGCCTTGGGATAGCTTTAGGTGCTAAATTAAAAAATAAAAAATTTCAAACTTTTGTTATTGTTGGTGATGGTGAAATTAATGAAGGGTCTTTTTGGGAGTCTTCGATGATAGCTAGCAAACATAAACTAACAAATTATCATATAATTATAGACTACAATAAAATTCAATCATATGGAAAAACAAAAGATGTTATGGATTTAGAACCACTCGAAGATAAGTTATTATCTTTTGGTTATAAAGTGGATCAAGTTAATGGTCACGATATAAAACAATTATTTAAATATTTTAAAAAAATCAAAAAATACAATAGACCCTCAGCATTAATTTGCCATACAATTAAAGGAAAAGGTTTTTATTTTGCTGAACAAAATCCTTTTTGGCATCATAAAAATTTTTTTACAGATGATGAAAAAAATAAACTTGCAAATTGTCTAAAATAAAATGCGAAAAACTTGTTTAGAAACTATTTATACATTAGCAAAAAAAAATAAAAAAATATTATTTATTGGTTCTGATTTAGGTCCTGGAGTATTAGATAATTTTAAGAAAAAATTTCCAAAAAGATTTTTTATGGAAGGCGTGTCTGAGCAAGCTATAATAGGAATGGCAGCTGGTCTTGCAATGCAAGACTATAGACCTTATGTTAACACGATTGCAACTTTTATAACGAGAAGAGCTTTTGAACAAGTTGTAGTTGATTTATGTTTACACAATTTACCAGTAACATTGATTGGTAACGGTGGTGGTATGGTTTATGCGCCCTTAGGACCTACACATCAGTCAATAGAGGATATTTCCATAATGAGAACCTTGCCCAATATAACAATACTAGCTCCATGTGATGCAAATGATATGAAAAGTTTAGTTCTTCAAACACCGACAATTAAAGGACCAACATACATCAGGATAGCAAGAGGTGGGGAAAGTTTAGTTACAACTGGGAAGAGATCAAAAATTGGAAAAGGTTTAATATTAAAAAAACAAACTAAATTTAATTTTCTTACAACAGGAGTGATGGCCCAAATTGCAATAGATGCATCAAAATTATTAAAAAAAAAATATAATTTAAATATTGGAGTTATTCATTTTTCAACAATAAAACCTCTTGATAAGAGTTTATTGAAAAAGATAATACTAAATTCAGAAAAAATTATCACAGTAGAAGAAAATGTAACAGAGGGAGGTTTTGGTTCATCAGTGTTGGAATATTCTTCTAATATTAATAATAAAAAAAATAATATTAAAATTTTAGGTTTAAAAAGTGAGTTTTCCAAAAAATATGGAACCCAACAAGAATTGCTTAAATTTAATAATCTTACAGATGAATATTTCTGTAAAAGAATGTATAAATTTATTTTAGATGATTGATTTTAAAGATAAAAATGAGAATACAATTTCTTACAATTTCAAAAAAAAGGGATACTTAAAATTCAAAACGGATAATTTAGATTCTTTACATTATTTAAGAGAAATAATAGTTAAAAATATCTGCAAGCTTTGTAAGCTAAAAATCCCATCATATTATTTATATGATCAATTTCTAAATAATTTTCACAAAAAAATTAAATTAAAAGATCTGAACAACATTAGGATTAAAATTATTAAAGCAATTAACAATGATAAAAATTTTAGAAAACATTATTTTCTTACATCAAAAGAGATACTTTATAAAATTGTTGGTAATGAACTAGCAATGCAAACAAGAGTTAACTTAAGTATTCAGTTACCAAAAGATAAAAGTTCTCTATTGCCTTTGCATTCTGATATTTGGTCTGGAGATTCCCCCTTTGAGGTGGTTATTTGGATCCCATTAGTAAATTGTTACGGAACTAAAACTATGTATATACTACCTCCTAAGCATTACAAAAAAGTAGAAAAAAATTTTTCAAAATTTTCAGGAAATTCAACTGAGGTTTTTTTTAAAAAAATAAGAAAGCATGTTGAATGGGTTAAAATAAATTTTGGTGAAGTACTTATATTTAATCAAGCACTTCCACATGGAAATATTGTAAACAAAGAAAAAGAAACTAGGTGGTCAATGAATTGTCGATTTAAGAGTGTATTTTCACCTTATGGTGACAAAAAATTAGGAGAATTCTTTGAACCAATTACTCTAAGGGTTACTTCAGAGCTAGCAATTAAGTATAATTTGCCAAGGATAAATGAAAAAAATTAGAGGGTATATGACTAGTAGGCCTTTTATGGGAGAAAGAGTTCCTCAACATATACAGAATCAAGTTATAAGAAATTTTTGTATTCAAAACAACTTTCAATATTTATTAAGTGTAGTTGAATATTCTATAGTTAATTCTAGTTTAATTCTAAATCAACTATTTAATGAAACAAAAAATATAGATGGAATAGGTTTTTATAGTCTATTTCAACTACCAGAGTCTGATAAAAAAAGAAAAAAGTTTTTAAGTAAAATAATTAAAAAAAAAAAGTTTATATTTTTTGCAGTTGAAAATATAATTATATTCTCTAAGACAGGTATTGAAAGGATTGAAAGTATTTGGCTCATTAAAAAAACACTTCTAAAATGCCCAACAGAAATTGATTTTAAATATTATTGATAATAAGTTATAAATATTTATAACAACTTTATGTACGATAATTATATCATCAATAGAATTGATCCAAAAGAAACTATAAAAAGTTTATTAGAATTTCCAAGGTTTGTTGAAATCGAAACAGTAAATGCATGCAATGCAAGATGTCCAATGTGCACAATTAATGATTGGGAACGAAATTATCCAGTTATGAAAGATGACGTTTTCAATAAAATAAGTGATGAACTAATTGAAAATAAAAATTTTCTTAAAAGAGTGAGTCTTTATAGGGATGGAGAACCACTAATTGATAAAAAGTTATCAAAAAGAATAAATAAGTTTAAAGAAAATGGAATAGACAATACTTCAATTGCAACCAATGTTTCATTGCTAAATGAAAAAAGGTCCTATGATTTATTAAACTCAGGTTTAGGAATTATTATAATGTCAATTGATAGTTTAAAAAAAGATGTTTTTGAAAAAATCAGAGTTAGGTTAAATTTTGACGAAGTTATAGAAAATGCAATAAAATTTTTTGAACTTAGAGATAAAATAAATCCTAATTGTAGGGTGTGGGTAAGAATGATTAGACAAGAAGAAAATTACAATGAATGGGATAATTATTTTAATTTTTGGAAGAAGTACGCTTCAGAAAAAGATAGAATTTATTTTCATAATATATTTAATTGGGGGGGGCAACTTGAAAATTTTAAACCAGTGTCTGATTCTTTTGAACCAAATTTACCATGTATTTCTCTTTGGAGTTTAATGGTTTTTTTTGCAAATGGCGATGTTCCCTTATGTAATGTTGATTATAATAACAAATATCCAGTTGGCAATGTGCTTAAAAATAATATTAAAGATCTATGGAATTCAAAAATTTCAAATTTAAGACGAAAGTATCATTTGGAATCTCAAAAAGAT
>MDSZ01026329.1_pt1 | contig 11260 bp, 15 predicted proteins | sample 811201 | NCBI WGS metagenome assembly MDSZ01 (sample SAMN05326647, study PRJNA326480) | marine metagenome | isolation source: seawater | place: Indian Ocean: North | collected 2010 | reverse complement strand
ATTCATCATATTCATTAGATTTTTTTTCCATAATCTATGAATTCCTATCGACATAAAGTCATTCATCAGATCATATCGGTCGAATACTTGATCAAATACACTTTGTACTAGTCCTTTTTTATTTTGTAGATATTGTTGCATATATTTAAATTATATATTGAATATAGTCGTAAATGCCAGAATTACCAGAAGTAGAAATTGTTAAACAATCTTTAAACAGAAAAGTTATAAATAAAAAGATAAAAAAAATTATTGTAAGAAATAGAGATTTTAGAATTAAATTACCTAAAAATTTCGAAAAATTTTTCAAAAATAAAAAAATTCAAAAGATATCTAGAATCTCAAAATATTTGATTATCCACCTTTCTAACGAAAAATATTGCATAGCCCATCTTGGAATGTCGGGCACTTTTCATTTAATAAACAATAATTACAGCAAAAAATTAACTAACTTAAGTTTTTATCACTCACTTAATTTACCGAAAAAACATAATCATATAGAAATTATATTTGATGATTTCAGGATAATATACAACGATCCTAGGCGATTTGGTTTTTTTCAAATTATTAAAAATTCTAAAGAATTAAAAAGTCGATTTCAAAACATTGGACCAGAACCATTCGACAAAAGATTTAATGCAAATTATATTAAAAATTTTTTTAAAAAGAAGGATAAAAATATAAAAAATTATCTTATAGATCAAAAGTTTGTTTCTGGTATCGGGAATATTTATGCTAGTGAAATTTTATTTTTAAGTAAAATTAATCCGAAAAAAAAAGTTAAAAATTTATCTTCAAAAGAATGTAAGCAGATAGTGATTTACTCAAAAAAAGTCCTTTTGAATGCAATAGAAAAAGGTGGTTCAAGTATAAGAGATTTTAGAAATATCAGTGGTTATAAAGGGAATTTTCAAGATAATTTTAACGTTTATCAAAGGGAAGGTCTTAAATGTAAAAGATACAATTGTAACGAAATTATAAAAAAAAAAGTAATAAATAATAGGTCAACATTTTTTTGTAATTCTTGTCAAAAATAATTAATTATTTTATTGACCGAAATTAAATCTCAAGTTATACCCCCAGCCATATGGCTAACACTAAATCAGCAATTAAAAGAATTAGAAGAATCTCTAAGCAGACAGTTGTAAATAAGACAAGAAAAAGCAGATATAAAAATGCAATTAAAAAAATGAATCTCCTTATAGAAGGAAAAAAAAAGGCTGAAGCTCTTAAATTCTTACCTAAGTTGAATTCCGAGTTAATGAAAGTAGCTAAAACCGGTATTGTTAAAAAACAAAATGCCTCTAGGAATGTTTCTCGGATTACAAAAAAAATAGCGTCAATTTAAATCTAAATACTGAGAGTTGTTACAACTTAAAGGATACGCGTTATATATCTTTAAGTAAAAATATTCGTCTATATTTAGATTTAGTAAATAAATAATAAACTATAATTCAATTAGAAATTTATTTTAACTAAAAAAAAATTTATTTTGGCTAAATAATTTTTTTTATTTTTTTTTGTTTAACACAATCTGTGATTTTATATTTTTTTATTTTTTCAAAAAAATTTCTTGCAAATATTTTTAGATGGTTCTAACTGAGTATTCCCCGTTAAATATGATCAAATCTACAAATAAAAATTTAAACAACTTAAAAACTCAACTATTGGATTGGAATTTAATCCAAACGCAAATGAAAGATAAGTTAGGCACTGAAATTTATGAAAGTTGGTTAAAAAAGATTAGTTTTCTGGATGTTTTTCAAAATTATGTTTTATTATCTGTACCGACAAGATTTATTCGAGACTGGATTACTTCTAGATATTTAGATCAAATTTTGCAAATTATACGTCTTCATAAAAAAGAGATTATAAGAATTGAATTTAAAATTGTAGACCAAGATATACAACAAACAAATGACAATATTAAAAAATTTGAGAATAATAAAAATGTTTCTTTTATAAAAGACACGTATTTACAATATAATAGAATTGATCCGAATAAAAGATTTGAAAACTTTGTAACTGGCTCAAGTAATAAACTTGCATACGAGGCATCTCTAAAGGTTTCAGAGAATGTTTCTCATTATAATCCATTATATATATATGGAGGTGTGGGAATGGGCAAAACACATTTACTAAATTCTATTGGGCTTGAGTTAAAAAAAAATAATAAAGTGATGTTTATTTCAGCTGAACGTTTTATGTATCAATTTGTTAAATCAATAAAATCAAATGAAATGGTTAAATTTAAAGAATATTTTAGAAATACAGATATTTTATTAATTGATGATATTCAATTTATGAATGGAAAAGAAGCCATGCAAGAAGAGTTTTTTCATACCTTTAACGCTCTTTTAGATAAAGGTTCTCAGATAATTGTTTCCTCAGATAGAGCGCCAAATAAACTGTCAAGAATTCAAGAAAGAATTAAATCTAGATTTTCAGGAGGTCTTGTTGTTGATATCCAAAAACCTGACTATGAGCTTAGAAAAAAAATTGTTGAACAAAAATCTATAGAATTAAATAAATTTTACTCAGATCAAATCAAAATTTCTACCGAAATAAAAGATTATATTAGTTCAGAAGTTACAAATAGTATTAGAGAGCTAGTTGGAGCAATAAATAGAATAATTTCTTTTTCAAGAATTTATAAAAAAGTGCCTAATTTAGCAGAAACTAAAATAGTTTTAAAAGATCTTTTAAACTTGACTGAAAATAAAGTTACGATAGATCTGATACAAACTTTGGTTTGCAAGTTCTTCAAAATTAGTAAAAATGAGATGTTGTCATCAAGAAGATCAAGATATTTAGTTAGACCTAGACAAACAGCAATTTATTTAACAAAAATATTAACATCTAAATCCCTTCCTGAAATTGGTAGAGAATTTTCCAATCGAGATCATACTACGATAATTCATTCAGTAAAAACTATAGAGAAATTAAAAGAAAAAGATCCAGAAGTTGTTCAAAATTTGAGTAAGTTGAAAAATCAAATATTATACAATAATAAAAATAATGAAATTTAATGTTAATCAACAAGATTTACAACTTGCGCTTAATTATTGCCAAGGGGTAGTAGAAAAGCGGAATACTTTACCTATTTTATCAAATGTTTTATTAGATGTGAGTAATTCAAATCTAACTATCACGGCAACAGATTTAGATTTAATATTTATTCACCAAATTAAAAATATTGAAGTAAAGGAAGAAGGTAAAACGACTACAACTTCTTCTATTATGTATGATATTGTTAGAAAATTTTCTGCTGGTAAAAAAATAAACTTATCTCTAACTGATATCAGTAAGCTACAATTAGAGTCTGAAAAATCAATATTTAATTTAAATTGTATTAGCCCCACTGAATTTCCTTTAACTGATGAAAACTTTAATGAAAATGAATTTAATATTAACTCAAAAAAACTTTTAAAATTATTAAACAAATGTAAATTTTCTATTTCTAATGATGAAACAAGACATTATTTAAGTGGAATTTATATACATCAAACAGAGGTAGAAGAAAAAAATTATCTTACTGCTGTAGCAACAGATAGTCATAGAATGTCAATTTCAAAAATTAGATTAGAACAAAAAATAAATTTTGAACCAATTATATTACCAAAAAAAACTATTTTTCAACTTTGCTCTTTACTAGATAACTATGATGGAGATGTAAGAATATCTAATTATAAATCAAAAATAAAATTTGAATTTAATAACAGTATTTTAATTTCAAAATTGATTGACGGAAAATTTCCTAATTATATACAAGTAATACCTAAAAATAATCAAAAAAAACTTGAGGTAGATCTTAAATTGTTTCTGGGCTCAGTAGACCGTGTTGCATCTGTATCTCTAGATAAAAAAGATGGTGTAAAGTTTAATTTAAAAAAAAATTCATTAAATTTATCTGTGAATAATGCTAACAGTGGTGATGGAAACGATACATTAAATGTTGATTTTGATCATGAGTTAGAAATTAGTTTTAATTCAAAATATTTGATAGATGTTGCCTCACAGCTTGATGGAGAAAAAATTGAAATACTTTTTAATGATGTCGGTTCACCAGCTTTAATAAAAGACCCTGGTGATTTTGATAGTATATATGTAGTTATGCCTATGAAAGCTTAATTGAGTTTGTTTAATTCGTCATAAATTTTTTTCTCTAAATTTCTCACAAAATCATCTTTAAACGATGGGTAATTAATTGGTTCCATGATTGATATTGTAATTTTTTTATCAGCATTAATTAATCCGTCTTTGGGCCATACGTAACCTGAGTTTATTGCAACTGGTTGGCACGGAATTTTTAGCTCTTCATATATTCTTGCAACACCTTTCTTAAATGGTGGTTGTTCATTATATTTTACTCTCGTGCCTTGAGGAAAAATAATAAGAGGTCTATTGGAAGTATTTAATTTGTTTCGAACATTGTCAAAAAAATTTAAGTTGTCTCTTGTAACTTTATTTCTTTTTATTGAAATTGAACCAATTTTTTTTAGATACCACCCAAAAATAGGTATCAATAAAAGTTCTTTTTTAAGAATAAATATTGGAGAATTAAATATCGTTTGTAGAAAAAAAGTTTCAAACATTGATTGATGTGATGATGCAATAAAAAATTTATTTTCTTTTATAATATTTTCTTTGCCTTTTATTTCAATTGTAACTGACATTATCAGTTTTAAAGAAAAACTTGCCCAATTACCCATAAGTTTACCACCTATCAAAACAATTTTTTTTGGAAGAAATAAAGAAGGTAAAAATATTAGTGAAATAAAAAATATTCCAGAAAAAAAAATGAATTTAAATATATAACTTCTTAACATTATTATAAATGTTACATTAATTCTGATAGTTTTTGTCTCTTTTTTATAACATTTACTTTAGAGGCTTTTATTAATAATTCAGCTGGTTTTGGTCTAATATTATAATTTGAAGACAAAGAAGTACCATAAGCTCCGACATCGCAAATTATTACATATTCTTTTTCATTTAGAGTATTAAAATTTTTAATTGTAGCAAATCTATCTGTACTTTCACAAATTGGACCCACAAATTCATACGTTTTTTTTGAAATTTTATTACTTTTTTTTGTACTCATAATTTTGTGAGAAGCATTGTAAAGTGCTGGTCGCATAAGATCATTCATAGCAGTGTCTAAAATTACAAAATCTTTTTTATAGCTTTTTTTTATATATAAAATTTTTGAAATAAGAATAGCAGTATTTCCAATTAAAGATCTTCCTGGCTCAAAAATAATTTTTGATTTTTTTTGGTCTAAAAAATTTTGTATGCTTTTTGAGTATTTTTTTAAGCTTAATATTTTGTTGGTGTGTGAATAATCGATTCCCATACCTCCTCCGAGGTCAATAAATTCAAAATTAAAATTAGATTTTTTGATAATCTTATCTATTACTGACAACATTTTCTCAAAAGGTTTATGATCAAGTATCTGGCTACCAATATGAACACTTAGACATTTTAAATTAAGATAATTTGAATTATTAGTATACTTCACAAGTTGTAAAAATATTTTTGGAGATACACCGAATTTGTTTTCCTTTTTTCCAGTTGAAATTTGTTTAAGTGTTTTAGGATCTATGTTTGGATTTAATCTTATGCCAATATTTACAGTTTTTAATTTCTGTTTTGCAATTTTTTCAATTTCTAAAATTTCATTTTTGGACTCAGCATTTATCAATAATATCTTTTTATCTATTGCGTAAGCTATTTCTGCTGGTGTTTTACCAACCCCAGAAAAAACAATTTTATTAGGTTTAATACCAGCCTTAATAGCTTTCATTAATTCACCAATTGAAACGACATCTGCTCCTATATCAAATGATTTTATTTCATTTAATAATTTAGTATTAGAATTTGATTTAACGGAAAAACATATAAGAGGATCAATTTTTTTAAATTGTCTTTTAAAATTAAGAATATTATTTTTTAATTTTTTATATGAATAACAATAAAGAGGAGTATTAAATTTTTTAGCTAAGGAGTCTATAACATAACCATCAATAGTTAGTTTACCTTTTATATAGATCATGCAACCATTCTTTTTTCGATAATTAAAATTTTTGATTGATTTTCCTTATTATAAACAGGGTCTCCTTTTTTACCACAAGAAGTAGATAGAACACTTATAAATATAATAATTAGAATTTTTTTCATGTTTTTGTGTTTTTATATTTTAATATCATTTTTTTTATATTTTCAAAAGATGTACCTCCATAAGATTTTTTAGAATTAATTGAATTTTTTAAATTAAATACCTTTAAAACGTCATCCGATAGCTTTGGTTCAATTTTTTTAAGCTCTTCTATTTTTAGTTCATTCAATTTTTTTTTCTTTTTTTCAGCATAGTTTACGATTTCAGATGTTTTTTGATAAGCTTTTCGAAATGACATGGAATGTTTTTGAACTAAATAATCTGCTAAATCTGTAGCAGTAATAAATCCTTTGTCAGCTAATTCATGCATTTTCTTTTTATTAGGACTTAAGTTTTTTATGATTTCGTGAAATATTTTTAGACTATCTGTAAGTATGTCGTAGGATTTAAAAACAATTTCTTTATCATCCTGTAAATCTTTAAAATATGATAAGGGTAAACCCTTTAAAATTGTCAACATTGACAGCAAATTTCCAATAGTTGTTCCTGACTTTCCTCTAAGATATTCTAGAAAGTCTGGATTTTTCTTTTGAGGCATTATTGAAGAACCAGTTACTATTTTGTCGGAAAGCTGAATCAAATTAAAACCATCAGAATTCCAAATAATTAGTTCCTCGGAAATACGAGAAATATGAACTGAACATACAGACACACTATAAAGAAAGTCTAAAACGAAATCTCTATCAGAAACTGTATCAATAGAATTATTAGTTGGGTTTTTGAAACCTAATTTTTTAGTAGTAAAATTTCTGTCTATATTAAAAGATGTTCCAGTTAAAGCAGCCACACCAAGAGGATTTTCATTTAAACTTTCTAAATTATTTTTAAATCTCCTTTTATCTCTCTCAAAAATTTCAACGTATGCCATAAGATAATGAGCAAAAGATATCGCTTGAGCATTTTTAAGATGAGTAAAACCTGGCATTATTGTTTCTATATTTTTTTCAGCAATATTAAGTGATGATTTAATAATTTTATTCAAATTATATTCAATATCTTTGTTAGCAGATTTTATCCACATTTTGAAATCGGTGATAACTTGGTCATTTCTCGAACGCGCGGTGTGAATATATCCTGCTTCATCACCTATAATTTGAAAAAGTCTTTTTTCAATATTCATGTGAATATCCTCATATTTTTCATTAAATTCAAATTTATTTTTTTTTATCTCTTTTTCTATCTTTTCAAGTCCATAGATAATTTTATTTTTGATTTTAAATGTTATAATCTTCTGTTTAAACAGCATTTCAACATGAGCCTTTGAACCCTGAATATCTTCTCTGTATAATCTTTTATCAATTGAAATTGAGTTACCAATCTTTTGGAATAGGGATGAAGGTTTTTTTTTGATTCTAGTGCTCCATACTGCCTGGTTGTATTTATTTTTTACCATGATATTTAATTATACCTATTTAACATGAGATTTTTAATAATATTTATATTTCTTTTATCTAATGCATTTGCAAACGATGTATCTAAAATTAAAAATTTAGCTATTAGCAAAGAACCAAAAACCTATGACATACTTGCCTTTTTGGATACTAAAAATAACATAATTGAATTAAGTGAATTTAAGGGGAAATTAGTAATTTTAAATTTTTGGGCCACTTGGTGTGCACCTTGTAAGGAAGAAATGCCTTCTTTAAGTGAATTGAAAAAGAATCCTAATTTAGATAATTTAGTAATTTTTCCTATTAACGTCGGCCAGGACGGTATAAATCAATCTCAAAAATTTTTAGTTGATTTAAAAATTGATAACTTAGAAATTTTTTTTGATAATTCAAATTCATTAGCAAAAAAACTCTCATTAAGAGGATTGCCAACAACAATAATATTTAATAAGAAAGGAAAAGAATTTGCCAGAGTTGTTGGATCTATCAATTTTAGTGATCCAATATTTATTGAATGGTTATCTTCGTTTAACTAATTTTTGAAAAAATATGCAAATCCAACTAAAGCTATAATTGCTATAAATTGCAATAAAACTCTTAGCTGCATTAATTTATTTGAATATTTTTTACTTGTTTCACCACCTTTGAACAAAGTACCGATTCCTAAAATAAGAACTACACCTACAGCAATAATAAGAGATATGGATAAAATTTTAACTAATATTTCTGGAAACATAATTATATTGTAAAGTGTTTTTAAAAATAAAAAACAAATTTAAACTGCTATGACATTTTGCCTAGAAAGCACAATTATAAAACCCACAAATTTGAAGGAAATTAGACATGCCGTCATATTACTTCATGGATATGGTGGTGATGGAAAAGATATCAGTACATTATCTTTAAATTGGAAAAGACACATGCCTAATACTATATTTATTTGTCCAAATGGACATGAGCGTTGCTCGATAAATCCTACAGGCTATCAATGGTTTGATCTAACTAAAGAAGATCCAAACTATATATTGGAACAATCAATTATAGCTGAAAATAAATTGAATAAATTTTTAGATGAAATTAAAAATGAATACCAACTAGAAAATAAAAATATTTGTTTATCTGGTTTCAGTCAAGGATGCATGATGTCAATAAATTTAGGTCTTACGTCGGAAAAAGAATTTAATTGTATCGTAGGTTTTTCTGGAAAAATTATTAATCAAGAAAGTCTAAAAATAAGAAAGAAATCTTCAACAGATACTTTATTAATCCATGGTGACATAGACCAAGTTGTCTCACCTAATTTCATGTTAGAAGCAAAAGATTTTTTAATAAGAAATAATGTAAAAATAGATACTCATTTAATTAAAAATTGTGATCATCATATTCCTATTGAAGCTTCAAGTATAGCGCTAAATTATATTTTAAAAAAATTAAATAACTACTAAATATTGAAATAGTTTTTTAATTAAGTTAAACTTTATTAATGAATAGCTTTATCGAACAAGATATTTCTTTGGAAAAATGTCCTGCATTAGTTTTGAACGCAGATTATAGACCACTGAGTTACTATCCTTTGTCATTATGGTCATGGCAAGATACAGTAAAGTCGGTTTTTTTAGATAGGGTTATAATTGTAAGCAATTACGATCGTATAGTTAGAAGTCCATCTTTTAATATGAAGTTGCCTAGTGTTATAGCTTTAAAAGATTATATAGTACCACAATCAAAACCAAGCTTTACTAGATTTAATGTTTTTTTAAGAGACAAATTTTCTTGTCAATATTGTGGAAGTAATGAAGAATTAACTTTTGATCACTTATTACCAAGATCTAAAGGTGGTGAAACTAATTGGGATAATGTTGTAACAGCATGCTCTGCATGTAATGTGAAAAAAGGAGGAAAATTATTGAAAACTTCAGGAATGAAACTTAATCAGTTTCCTTATCAACCATCTACTGAAGATTTACATCGTAATGGAAAAAATTTCCCTCCAAATTATTTACATAAAAGTTGGATGGACTATTTATATTGGGATGTAGAGCTAGAGGCTTAGAATTTAAATTTTTTCGGAAATATTAATTGCTAGTTTTGAACCTGTCTTAATAACTTTATCCATTATTGAGTAAATACCTTTTTTGGTGGCACCTTTATCATAAGCTATATCCTTGTGATTTAATTCATCCTTCCTGAATTTAATAATCTTTTTTTTTAAACTTTTTTCCTCAGAACCTAATTGATCGATTTGATTTTGATAATGTTTATCTATAACTTCTTCCACAGATGCTGTGCACAACATTGCTGCTTTTTTTCCCAGAAGCGTAGAACCAAAACCCAGCCCGACACCTAATAAATCCCATAATGGTAGAAATTTTGTTGGTTTGATCTTTCTTTTTTTAATTTCTTTTTCAAAAAATTCACAGTGTTCTTTCTCATGAATTTTCATTTCTTCAATTGTTTTTTTCAAACTTTCATCTTTAACTAGTGTGCTAAGTGCTAGTAATTGACCTTCATAAATTTTAACTGCACCCCTCTCACCAGCATGATCTACTCTAATAAATTCTTCAACTTTGTCTTTTGAGCTTTTCATATTTTTTAAAAATTTTAATCAGTATTGATAATAAAAATAAACTTATAACCATATTAAATGAAGTAAGTGAAAATCCAAAAATTCTAAATGTCACATCTTTACAGCTTACAGTTTTTTCTTGCAGTTGTTTTAACAGTTCCTCTTTAGAAATAATATTGGTTGTATCTTTAATCTTACATAATGAAGACTCCTCAAAAAACCCTTTTTCAATACCAAAATGATAAAAAGATATTATGAAGGAAAAGGAAAATATTAAAATTAATAATAAAATAACAAATTGTTCATTTTTTTTGAAATAAAAATTTAACATTATTAAAATTATACTTAATCCATAGGGAATTCTTTGTATTAAGCATAGATTACAAGCTTGATGCCCAAGTATGTATTCAATAAAATAAGCTGAAGTTAATGAAGTTAAGCTTATAAAAAGAATTGCCTTTAAATAAGTGTTTATTTTATAATTACGCATGAGATTTAAATGTTAAGTAAATTATAAATCCAAATATAACAATTAATATTCCAATTACTGTAAACCATTTGGATCCATATTTATCCATAAAATCTGTAAAAAAATCTCCAAACTTATATGAAAGATAAGACACTATAAAAAAACGTAATCCTCTCGAGATCAAACTTATTAAAATAAAAATTAAAATGTTAAAACCTATTAAACCGCTGGAAATAGTAAATACTTTATAGGGCAAAGGTGTAAATCCAGCTAAAAAAAGAACGCCCAGCCAAGCATAAAAACCTTTGCTATTTATTAGATTATTTTTAAGATTAATTAGCTTATTTTCATAGCCATAAAAACTCATAATTTGAGTTCCCATATCAAAAAAAAAGGCTCCAATAAAATATCCAAATACACCTCCTAAAACAGAAAAAATTGTTGCAACGAGAAAAATTTTAATGAAATCTTTTTTTTTGGAAATTACCATAGGTATGACCATCACATCTGGTGGAATAGGAAAAAAAGAACTTTCAATGAATGAGACAAATGCCAAATAATACTTTGAGCTTTTGTGTGCTGCTAATTCTAAACACTTTTTATATAAAGTATTAAACATTTTTTGGTTTTAATATAATTTTAGTTCTTATACTATT
>MDSZ01088992.1_pt1 | contig 11261 bp, 12 predicted proteins | sample 811201 | NCBI WGS metagenome assembly MDSZ01 (sample SAMN05326647, study PRJNA326480) | marine metagenome | isolation source: seawater | place: Indian Ocean: North | collected 2010 | reverse complement strand
GGATGATCATATTGTTTGATTATCTGGTATTTGTCACCAATTCGTGATGGTCCATCGATGGTTGATATACTACATCCACCGTTCACGTATTGTTTAAAACCGTTGGATGGATACGGATAGCCAATCAACGGTGGGATGGTTGAAAATCCATCGGTAAATATTCCAACGTGGAATTCATACCATTTTGATGTAATCGATGATGTTGATGTTGTTATGTGTCCCCATCTTATGGTGTTTTCCGCTCCGGTTGACGCTATACTGGTCACGGATGATTCAACAATCTTTGTCCAGTTTTTTCGATTCCGATATACATCATAATTGATGAATACAATGATATTTGGACCGGTGTATGATATCAACATTTCGAATTGTTGGGATGAATGACCGGATGAATTACCCAATGATGAAGAACCACCGACATCAAAAACATCTATCGCGTTGGTATCAATCCGTATTTCAACCACATAACGATTTGAACCGCTATCATATATCAATTCCACACCACGTTCCGTTGATGATGATGATCCACCCAAAACCGGTTTGACTCGAAAACGGATGATGGATGTAGATCCAAAATTGGTATCCGTATAATAAACACTTGATCCGGTGTTACCCGTAATTGTATATTCACCATCTTGGATAATATCCGTTACGGATCCACTACCCGTTCGTGTATATAATCCAGTGTGATGAGGTTCGTCAAATGGGAACCATGTATTCCGAAATGATTGGATATCAAATTGATTCGTAAAAACACCCGTATCCGTTTTCACTTCCAATGATACGGTGGACGCGGTGTTGTAATATATGACATGAACACTGTTATCATCCGGACCGGGATTCGCGATGTGACTGGAAAATAAAGCGCTACGACCATCAACATAACGCGCATGGATATCAACTAATGATGTTTGCGTATCTTGATGATCTACCAAATACGATTGTGTAGCCAATTGAAAATTATTCAATTGTCCATCCACAGAAAAATGGATGATTGTGGACAATATTGTGGTACCACTTGTGAATCTCAATCTTGATAACACATGTTTTTCGCCATTTGGCATTTCATAAGATGTGCATTCACCGTTTACAAGTCTATTGGAAACCAAACGACATGTGGCCAATGCTGATGATCCACTACCTGAATAGTCAATGATATTATGATAATCATTACCAGCTATTTGATCAATGATGGATGAACCACCATCGGAAAATGAAAGGATGGAAATAAAATCCGGATCACGGATCCATGTAAAAATAAAATCACCATTGATATCTGTATACAAATCAGGCTGATAAATATATTCATCTGTTTGGATGGATTCATCGATCAATGAAAAGGACATACCACCATTGATTGATAAATATTGCTGGATACGATTTCGGTTTGTTTCTACGGATGAAAACCAATAATAAGACAATAGCAAAACCAATTGACCACGCGAATATGCCATTCGTATCTTTTGCGGTAATTTTTCCGCTAAATTAACCTTTTGGGGTAGCGCTCCAACACTCACCAAATCCCAATCCTCACCATCATCCGTTGAACGATACAATGATATGTTGTAAAAATCATTATCATCATATTGTATGTGGGCTAGTAAGATGGAACCATCATCCATCAAAACCATCGATGGACAAATGATTTCCGTAGATAAAATACTGTCAGATATTTCAACGGTTAATTTATTGGTCCACGTGGATGTGGTGTCATTGTTCAAACATTTATCCACCAATAAAAATTTGTTATTGGATCCGGTTTGTCGTTGATATGCCACTAATTTATCACCGGTTTCCAATGGTAAAAAATACGGATCATTGTAATTTGAAGATGTTTCGGCGGCGATCATTTCAAATCCGGATAGCGCGTTTCGTCCAAATTGACCATATTCCGTTGATTCACCGGTTTGATAGAATTTGAACATCGGTGGATTTTGGACATTTCCAGGTGTTCCACCACGGATTGTTTCAATGGTGATATCCTCGAAATCATTTTGATCACCAAATGCAGATAATGACATATCATTTGATGTTAGATTTTTGGGACTTCCACATCTTCCACCCGCTTGGTTTACGGTTGTCAATGTTGTGTCAATAGATGATGGTTGAAATGGTGATGGCACCAAAAAACCACGGAAATATTCTTGTGTTTTCAATCCCATGTTAATACCTACCTGAAGCACGTTTGGAGCCAAATCGACCGCGTTTTTCATTGGCTGATAAAAAGCGATCAAAATGTTTGAATGGTTGAATCACCACAACATTGGATCCGGATGTGTTTTGTAAATCTCTAATACCTTGCTCCCCACCTAATCTTTGTACGGTTGAACGGTCCAAAACGGCTTCACCTGTCAACAACTGCGCTTGTGTTTGATCAGGTGCCAACGGATCCGATTGGCCAACCATACCACCAACATCAAATTTTGGTGGTGGTTGTGATTGTACCGCCGCCAATTCCAATCCGGCTTTTCCGGCGGCTAATGCAGCGATCCCAACTGAGGCGGGAAAAGGGAAATCAGCAAAAGCGCGCGCACTTGCCTGAGCCATATCCATCAATATCGCCGCCACGGATGATGCTTGTTTCATTCGAAACGCTTTCATCATTTGGTTTTGGATACTGGTTTGATAGGCTTTTTCTATATCCTCGCGACGTTTGGCGGATTCCTCGGCGGTAATGGTTCCGGCTTTTTCCAGCTTCATAATGTTTTCAATTGCAGCATCACGATTTTGGACAAAATGATCAACGGTTTGATCTTGTATTTGGATAAACGCCGATGATATTTCACCAGCCAATGATGTAACCTCATGAAAATAATTTTTCATACTTTCCATTCGTTTGGCGGCAATTTCATCAATGGCTTGTTGATCGATTTCCACAATATCACGTTGTAATTTTTTTTCGGATTGAAAACGGGCTTCATTGGCGTTTTCAATGGTTTGTTGGAATTCATGCAACATACCAACGCGTCTTTGATTATATTCTTCCTCACTGATGGTTCCATCATTCAACGCTTGTTTCAATTCGTTGGATCTTTCCATTCTTGATTTTTGTTCAGCCAAAACAATTTCATCAATCATATCCAAACGTTTTTGATGATTTTGTTTCACTACTTCAATATCATCCAATTCACCTTGGAACAATTCAATGGACATTTCTTTTAATTTGGATTGTGCAAAAAACATTTTTTCCAATACATCCAAATCATCTTTTCGAACCTCGAATAATTTTTGCGCTTGTTCAATTTCTTTTTTTGTTCGCTTTGATTTATTTTTGGAATTTGTTTTGTTTGTTTTTTCTCTTCGATTTTCATCCGTTTCATCATTTTTATTTTGATTACGTATTTCTTGACGCGCTTTCCTTAAATTTTCAATTTCTCTATCAGCTCTATCAAAAGCGTTCAAAGCATCTTCTGTATTTTTTGCCGCATCTTGAATTCCTTCAGCAATCGCCGACGCTGCCATTTCAAAATCACCCTCTACGGCATAGGACAATGCTAATAATTTTGATGTAATTATTGATATCGGCGCCTCTATTCCTTTGAAAACCGTTTCAAACGTAGCGCGTAAATATATGACACCTTCCGTGATTGTATCAATTGCGCTTGTAATTCCATTTGTTCCGGTAAACGTCATCAATATATCTTGCATGGCACCGGTACCAACCGATCCCAAATCCGCCATTGCTCTTTGAAAGTCGGCGGCTTGTTGAATGGCTTGTGGTCCAACGTCCAAACCAAATTCCCGACCCAATGACACAAATTCATCTAAAGCACCAACCACACCGGATTGGGCGAATATTGCGCCGGATTCACCAAACATTTTCATCAATAATGTGTTTCTTTCCATATCGGATTCCATATCACCTAATGATGACATCATTTCCCGAAATACTGTATCTGCACTTTTCAAATCGCCATTGGTATCATTAATTTGAATACCCATTTTATCAAACAATTCAATCGCGTTTTTATTTTCGTTATTCGCTTCAACCATAAAGAATTGTAGTTTTTGCAATGGTCCAATAAATTGTTCAAATGCCAATCCGGATCCCTCAGCGGCGATTTTCAATCCTTGTAATGTTTCCGCGGCGATACCCGTTTTGGTGGATGTGTCCACCAAATCATTGGTGGCATCGGCGACTTGTTGACCAAATTCTAACATCGCAAAACCAGCGCCGGCAATCGCCACGCCCGCCATAGATGCGGATTGTCCTATTTTCGCAAATTTATCTTTGAATGATTTGGATGTTTTATCGGCGGCGCGTTCGGCGTGTTTTAATTCCTTTTCAACCTCATTAATAGCCTTTGTCATCTGCTCTTCGGTAATTCCTGGAATACGTTTCAAAGCACGTTCCAAGGCGCCGATATTAGCCGTGTAACTTATTTCAATCGTCTTGTTTACGTCCGCCATTACGCAATCCTCCGAACGATTCTCATATATTCATTCGCCATTTTTTCCGCTACATTTTGAGCTTGTTTTTTCATTGGATCAAATAACAATTTTGAAAATGCGTGTGAGCCTTGTGGTAATGGTACGCGGCGATTGTCCTTTGTTTCCGATTCGAATTTTTTGGATGTCTTTATCATAAAAACATATTGTGCATTGTTATTAATACTGACTTTCAATCCAATATTTCCACCGGTGATAACCTTCTTTGATTGTATAAAAAACATGTCACGCGAATGTGGTTTGTTGGCGATTGATTTGGATCGTCGATGGTTGTATGGCCAATTCTTTTTCGTGTTGTTCAGAATAGGAACCAGCGCCATTTTCATTTCGTTTTCCAATGGACGTAACAATTCATTCAAACCATCTTCAAATATTTCCAACGCTGAAGAATTTGATTTGATGGTGTGACCGGATGATGTTTTGATTTCAAATCCCATTGGATCCCTTTCTTATATATTTTTCGCGTTGTTTCAAAAATCGTTCTTTCTTTAATCGGTTCTTTCTGTTTTGGATATTCTTTGGATCCATCCGTGATAATCTATAATGAGCGATCAAATCAATTTGTATTTGTTTATCTTGATTAATAAACCATCCAGGTGTTTGATTCCAATCTTTTTCAATGTCTAATATTATTCGCTGGATGGCTCCTCTTGATCCGATGAAAAATTTTCCCTTTCTTCGACCTCATTATTAGATGGGATTTTGGATCCGGCTAACACCAAACATTTGGAACCGGCGGTGATAATATCACCCAATGGAATATCATTTTTCAATAACCAATCTTGCATGGTGGCTCCATACATCATTGGATCACAATCCACTACAGAATATTTTGGTGGATGGATTGATGGACATAGAACACCGATCGCCGCCGCCGCCAATCTTCCAAATCGCGCACGATTGCCATTTGTGGATGATTGCTCAAACACAATATCCAATAATATCGATATGCTTTTTGGATATTCAATGTCCACCATTCCAAATTTTCCTAGTTTAATTTTTTGATCTTGCATGTTTCCCCCTTTGCAAGTTAGATATTATTAGGGTGTGAAGGTACTTCTTACAATACCACCATAACATTCACCGGTCAAGGATATGGAATCCGGGTCCCCTTCTGAAATTTGATATGTTAGTAGACATTTGGATAATGTGGCTCGATGTCCAACAACTTCAGCACCGACCGAAGTTTTATCAACATCAAAATCAATATCAACCAAATATTGTTCAAATCCATTTCCACCGGTTGATGTATATGATGATGCGTTTCCGGTTTTCATAATAAAATCAATAATGGAATCGGATGATGCATTGGTTAATTCACGCATGTGAACCGTGAATGAAAATGATAACACTGGATCATCGGCGGATCTCAATCCAACAATTGTCCCTCTATCACGAATTACGACACGATCGGCTTTTTCTTCCGTGTAAGTGAAATCGCCATTCTCATATGCGACTTCATACGCGTTTGGTGTTGGTGATGTTCCATCTTTGATGAAAATTTTACCGTCGCGACGTACCGCAACACTTGTTGATTCAGCCATAAAGACCTCCAATATATTAATTTATAGGTAGATAATGATATGCATCGTAAAACGATGATGAAAAATAATATTCTCCACTGTCCGAAATTTCGCGTTGTGCGTTGATGAATCGGAAATGGGTGTTGTTATATAAATCCGTGTCGGTACGGTCCAAAATTGCTTTGATTATGGATTGTTCTTTGTTAAGCAAATTATCATAATCGGCATTTTGTGACAACGGACGGACACGAAATGAAAAACGTATTTCAATTTGTGTGATACATTCCACACCTTCGGATGGTCGTTGTCTACCCGAAACGGCGGATGTAGTATTGGCACCAACCGAAAACGCCAAATGTGCAACTGTTTGTTGTGTTTTACCAAACATCAAAATTGGAAATGTTGAGCGACGAAAACCGCCACCGGATATTCCAGTCACGGCATCGGCCACATTATCTTGTATATTTGAAACACTGATTGTTGACATTATCTCATCCCAAACCGACGATAAAACGCCCGTGGTGGATCTGATAAATAGATTTGACTAACACCACCGGTCCGTTCATATGGATCATCCATAACACCGTCCTGATCCTCGTCATAGCGGAAGGAACACGACGAAAACGATCTTTCAAACGCACGCTCATGCTCCCTTGCCAAATCGAGATAACGTCCTTCACTCTGACCGAGTGCGGAATGGAGAGCGCGCCAAATAATCGATAAACAAAGATTCAAATGTGGTTCCCTCAATGCGTGGGGGTCCATAATCAAATATGGTAATCGTCCAGCAATTCGGATTCTATTCAACACTTGAAACCAAGATTCATCAATCCACTTTTGCCAAGATGTTTCCGTGGTTGGAAGTAAATTTGATAAATCCGGATATAATGTTGTTAGATCAATATCTGATATCACCGGATAAATTGGCGATAAACAAATATATGCTGGACGTTTGAAGGTGTATTGTGTTGAACCAATGGTGATTTTCCACGTTTCCATCCATCCTTCGGATAATGTTGTGGTTTCGGGTACTTGTGACGCGGCGATGGTATATTGTGCCGAAATATCAACTTTGTTCACCAATACATCTTGTAAAATATATTTACCCGTTTGATCCTGTAAAGAATACAAACCGGATGTAAAATCGATTTTCGCACCATCACGATATACTTCCAAAACAACCAATTGTGTTTTGGCTCGTTGGATCAATTGTGGCGCTCTTATACGTGGCGCGTAAGGTGTTGATAATTCGGGCATCTATACATCCTATGCTTGTTCGAATAAGACAGCCCAATTTGAACCATCACAAACAACACATGCGACTTTTCCGGCGGCTAATCCAGGACCACCAATTATTGGATTTCCATCGGCATCTTGAATAACAAAAGCATGAGCGGATCCTGTTTCACATTTCAACCAAAACATCGCACCATCTTTTTTTGGTGGGACCTTTATTGTAGCGGATGATCCTTTGGAATTTGTTAAAATTTGAACCGATGAATCTTTGTATGATAATGTTTTATCGGCGGTGATTGTTTCAATGTTGATTCCATTCTTATATTGAAAGTGTCTTGCTATTTTAAACGCTTGACTTGAGTTATAACTTGCCATTTCTATATCCTTTTGTTGTGGTTAGATATTCTCTATTTTTTTTTAGAGTCATGACGATTGGCGATTTTTTCCGCGGTTTGTCGTGCCTCCGAATAATTGATTTTTGGATTTTGTTTAATTATACGTTTCGCCATATTTTGGACGGCTTGATATTTTTTATCATATTCAGTTTTTTTCATGCTCTCTTCTTTGTTGCTTTGGCAACGGGTTTTTTAATATTATACAACAAATCTTTCGCTTTTTTCATATTTTCCAATTTCTTTTCTTCAATCTCGATTTGTTTTTGAACGTGTGGAATGTGTCCCCTTTGCGCGTTTCTTTCAATCCTTCTTTCCTGACGTTCAATGAATACATCCAACACATCTGAATCCGGTTGTGGTAGAACACCATCATCCAGTAATTGTTTTCGCCATTCATCAAACGCAACATGATCAAAATTCCAAATGACACGATTTCCAATCACTTTTGGCGTAGCCCAAATTTCTTTGTAAATAAAACCACCAAATCGAGATGGAAATCTTTGTTGATATCCAAACTCTAAATCCAAGATTTCAAATCCATTGTCCATCATTTGGACACGTGCCATTGTACTATCCGCCCCACGCCCATTTTGAACCATTCTAACGGCATTACAACCGGCTAGATCTTTCAATTGTCGAAATGTTGGCAACCAATAATATTCATCATCAGCCATCAAAACACATTCCCAACATGTCATTGGATGATGCATTAACCAAAATGGTGAATTTGGTTTTTCGGGTATTGCGGTTTGTTTGGTGGCTTGATAGCCAGTCCATGGTTGATTTTGCATGTTTCCTCCTTGCAAATATTAAAAATGAAAAATCGGAAAGGTACCCCAACCAAAAAGATGGTTGGGGAAAAGGAGGAAATCCCCCAACCGATCCGATAAAATATCAGATATTACGCGTCTGTTTCAATAAGAACGCCACGCGCCTGTTCTACGATACCGGCTCCACAATAAGCGGTTCCAATAATCTCTGTAAGACCTTTGGACGCATCACGTTGATATTCAACAACGATTGGTGTTCCAGCCGGTCTAACCTCACCACCGGCGCCGACCATTGGCGCGGGTGTTCCGATTGCGTAGGCAATTGCACCACTCGAGAACATCGCGCCTTGTTTGTTTCCAGCGGATTCGGCTACGTATGATGATTTATGGATTTGTACACCAAGGAAATCACCCACATAACCTTGTCCCATCATTTTGAGCATGTCATGTGATGCTGGATTAAAAGCGATGGCGTTGGCTGCTTCGTTTCGGATACTTGCCTGAAGATCAGCCACCTGACGCGGATGTAGGACAGCAAATATTTGATTTGGGTTATTTGCTAATTCCAATTGAAAAACGGCGTCTAAGAAGTCATCAATGGACATATCAACACCGGATGTTCCAACGGATGATGAAAATGAACCAAATGTGGCCGTGGTCAATTCCATAAAACGAGCTTCAAACGCTCCAACCATTGATTCAGCTAATCTAAAAGGTGATATATCTGATCCAAGACCGGACAAATTTGCCAAATCGGTCATGTCGTAACGTAGCGCTTGACGCGCTACGGTGATTGTAGCGGTAGACGCTTCAAGTTGTGATGCAGTAACATCCCCACCATCGGAGGCGCTAGCCATCGCCGTGAATCCATCCAAACCGGCAAAACGTAAAGTGATAGCATCGGAACCAATATTGGCAACATCGCCAGCGAATAACAAAGCGCCGGATTGACGTATGGATGCATTGTCCGCCAAAAGCGCACGAACCTCAGCCTCTATCATGGCAGCCAAACGTAGTCCACCGCCTTCCAATCCGGAATAATCTAAATCTATAAGAGCCATTTTTATAACCTCTAAAATGTAAAATGTGAAAAGTGAAAAAAAAAATCCGTGGTTTTTCACTGTTAACCGGTGTGACCGTTCCCACATATATAATATATTATGATATATTATCACAATATGATATCATGATATCAAAAAAATAACCCATTACAAAGGAAAAAAAATGGCTACAAATCTAACATCCGCAAATTCATTTCCATATATCTATGTTGTTTCGGTTGGTACTACCTGGAACGAGATTCAACTGCCAACGGGCGCCAAACGTGTCACCATCGGTTCATCATCTGCTTTGTATGTTGGTCAAAATGGAGCATCTGATTCTGGTTCGGTTGGTACACACAAAGCGTTTGTGACGTCCAATAATTATTTGGAATTGGAATTGAAAAACGATACACAAAGAGCCGTATCTATTTTCGTAGCTGCTCAAAGCGGGACCGCCAGTGTTTCGATAATTTTGGAATAATATAACATTTCATTATATCGAGATAGGGGGGACACATGGCGCGATTACTATATTCGGATGGAATATCGGTTTTAAAACAACTTGACATTTCCAACCAAATTGATGGAAACACTTCCACATTCACCATCATTGAATCGATTGATCAATCATCATTACGTGTATACTTTAATGGTATACGACAAAGCCCAAATGACATATCATTTAATTCATCAACTAGTTTTTCTTTATCATTCACACCACAAATTGGTGATTTCCTTTTCATTGATTACGTGGTTGGATAACATTTTTCTTTACCCACAATAAAAGGAGCTTAATATGGCTGTTCAAATTACCGGTTCACAAATCAAAAACAGTGAAATCGGAACATCAAAATTACAAGATAGCGCGGTCACCACCGTAAAAATATCCGATTTAAATGTGACATCGGATAAAATCGCCTCAAGTGCAATTACATCGGCGAAAATCGCCACCGGTGCGTTAAATAACGCGGCGTTTTTTGCGAATAGTGTTATCACCGCTGCAAAAATCGATTTGACCGGAACATTTAATTTTGGATCCGGAACATTACAAGCGGCTAATCCATCAAACGCGGCGGATGTTGCCACAAAAAATTATGTTGATAGCGCGGTTTCATCTGACATTTATTGGAAGGAACCATGCCGTGTTGCTACAACCGCAAACATTGATCTTTCAAACGCGCCCGCTTCAATCGATGGTGTAACACTTGCAAATGATGATCGCGTCCTCGTAAAGGACCAAACAACACAATCACAAAATGGTGTTTATGTTTTCGCCGGAAGTGGATCGGCTATGACAAGATCATCCGATTGTGATTCAGCCGCTGAAATAAATGGAGCGGCGGTCTTTGTTAAGGAAGGTTCAACAAGTGCTGATCAAGGTTTCACACAAACATCCGAGGTTGTGACATTGGGATCAAACAATGTTGTTTGGGTACAATTTACAGGATTGGGACAAATTACCGCCGGTGATGGACTTTCCAAGTCAGGTAATACATTATCAGTGGATGTTGGTAATGGTATTTCAACAAGTGCAGGACAAATAGTCGTTGCAAATGGAAACGCTTTGGATTTCAGCGCGGGTGATCTTGATGTTCAGGTTGATGATTCTTCAATCGAAGTGAATGGATCAAATCAATTACAAGTGAAAGCAAATGGAATAACATCGGCGATGATTGGAACCAATCAAGTAACCGGATCGGAAATCGCGGCCCTCGCGGTATCAACTGCTAACTTAGGAGATAGTTCCGTCACATCCGCCAAACTTGGAGCATCAAGTGTTTCGGCTGTTAAGATTGCATCAAATGCCGTCACAACCGAAAAAATAAATTCAAACGCAATTGATGC
>MDSZ01073463.1_pt1 | contig 11261 bp, 15 predicted proteins | sample 811201 | NCBI WGS metagenome assembly MDSZ01 (sample SAMN05326647, study PRJNA326480) | marine metagenome | isolation source: seawater | place: Indian Ocean: North | collected 2010 | reverse complement strand
TTCAAATGCATCATCTGAGTTGACTAGTTTAAGTCCTGACCCACCAGTGGTGCGACTGACAACGTATGATTTACCGCTGCCAGGCCCACCAGCAAGGAAAAACGCCTTAAATATATGTTGGTCGTAAACCCCTTCATGTAGGGGATGTCGCAAATCTCCGAATTTCTTCATTTCGTTGGTGTCCTATTAATCCCTTTTTATATCCTGACATTCGTACTATGTATTTATCTTCCTCAGAAAGTGGTTCTAGATGTTGTAGGTTGCGGTCTTGTCGTTGGAATTTCATAGATTTGATTCTTCTTTTGGTTCTAGCCATTTTTTCTTCCTTTTTGTTATTATGTTGATTGGATATGGTTTTGGATTTAATCGGGCATCTCCTTTCTATGTTGTTAGTATGTAATCTTTTGGTTTTTGTTTTCTACTCTTACCATGAGTAAGTGGTACTGTTTCAAAATCGACAGACTCCATATCTGTCTCTAAACAATCTTTAACGCAAGACATATCCATTATATGTGAATTATCCTGTCCCCCTAGAATAAATTTATGCATGATGTTACGAACAAGAAATGGGCCGTTATAAACTCTATCTGGTCTAGTCTTATCTTCCTGTCGAATCAATGCATTGGGTGGTAAATCTATCTTAACTATATCTCCAGATCGTAGTGCAGTATTACCATCCACAACAACCTCGGCCGCAATACCGTCAAAATTTTGCATCCAAGAAGTCCTTTTTGGCAACCATGATTCTGGAGTATAACCTGTTAGATTTAAACTATTTCCCTTAACGTCCGTATAGTGAGAATCTTGTTTTTTATTTCTATCGCTATAGGATGTCGCACAAACATATCTCTTGGTGTTCAGATCGGATTCCCTTGTTTTATGTCCTCTAACTGATACGTCACTCAAAAAGGGTGCCTGATCTTTTCCATGAAAAGAGTTGATATGTTTTTCTTTTTTAAAAGAATCAAAATAGTTATACGGTGTATGATGTGTAACTGTCTTGTTGAACATATCATGTTCAATAACCTGAGAAGAATAATTACCTTGAGAGGTGGCACTTAGATTGTTCATAGTAGTGTGCAATGTTAATTTTCTTATCGTATTTAATTCTTGTATGACATCGGAAAAACCACGTTGTTTAGGGTCTTTTGCAAGACCGGCCTCACTATGCATTAAAAGTTCCTGTATTATTTGTCCTTTGTATAAATTTTCTAACGACCTAAAATGGAATCCATTTAAAGTTTCAAAAAATAGATATGTTGGACTGTTCAAACTTTTCGATATGGTTTGTTTTTTAATTTTATCTATAAGTGCGAGAGGGGAAATTTCAGTCCCGACTGTTTGGTGGATGCCAGCACTTTCTTCTACCCATATGTCTTTTTTACACTTCAAGTCATTTCTCAGAATGGTCTTAACCATGTCTGAGAATGTTCCCCTAAGAGGGCGAGATATCCTTGTCCTGTTATTCTCTAACGCCTCTATTGAACAAAACTTATATTGATGTTGTCTACTGAATTGATTGAGTTCTGTGGAGTTTACTAAATCATACATGAAGAAAAGTGAATCAATTATTTCATCATCTTTTTCCATAGAATCAGTTTTCAATTTAAGTCTCAGTATTTCTTGACCAACAAGAGGCCCCAAGTCTTTTAGATTTACAGGATCGTTAAAACTTATATTTCCTGTCAAAAAAGGATTCTGTATATCTTCAAATATCTCAATATATGAAGTATTTTGTGTTACGTCTGCAGCATTCCCTCTGACGTTTATTATCTCCACCTTCTCTACAGTGACGGAACCTGCCGTAGATAAACCTTCTGTCATTAAATCGCACTTTCTCTTATAAGAGATTGATACTCAGTTACAAGTTGTCCTACGTATCGAGGATCGAGTATCCTGATATTTCTCATTTTGTCCTGTTCTTTTTCTTCATATTCAAAGTTGGTAATTGCAGTTGCGGTAGGGTAATCTGCATTAGTTGTCCCAACATCAATCTTCACAGAAGTATCTCCAGAACTTTGAGATATTTCGTAGTGATGTACCCCATTAGGATCGGAATATTTTTCATTGACATATGCGTTAAATTGAGGAGTGGACATTGGCCACTGGTGGTATCTATCTGTGATGTTATTTACTAACAGAACTATCCAATGATAATTTGCACTACCATACATTTTATGTGCAATTATCTCTGGTGTCTCTCCCTCTTTAACGTCATAGGTATCAAAAAGAGATAAATGAGTCTTGACCTTTGCACGTACTCCAACTCGGCGTAAGAGGTTGGTCACAATTTTGTGATCACCATTTTTACCTGTTCCAGAATAAAATATTTTAGGAAATGCAGAGAAGTACATGATTAAAATCCTTCTTCGATACGTGGTCTAGACATTTTTTCTATTTCCTCAAATGCAAGTGTTATGGTTGTAGATTGTGGGGGAGGGCCAACTCCTTTTTCATGTTCCAATGGTTCATAGTAAGTCATTCTATCTCCACCATATTGCACATCCAAGTTTTGAAGATAACAAGTGGAGATTTTATTGAACCAAGGATTTTCCTTAGAGTGAAACATATATTGAATATCAAAGGTGTCTGGTATATTTAAAATCCGTCCTTGATTGTTAAGTCCCACTCCAGCGACACTAACATCAGCAAAATCTGGTATCATATGTCTTTTAAAGGTGTAAACTATTTCATCAACTATCTTAGATTCCTGTTCACTCTTAGGGATAAAGGTGAAGGTGAAACTAAATTTTCTGCGACCAACACCAGTAAATAGTAATTCCATTTTTTTAGATAATATCTTTCCAGACGCAATTTCTAATGCTCCTGCCGCTCCTGCAATTCCTAACAGTGGGCCTGCGGCGCCAACAGTCGCTTTAGTAGCACCCAGTGTTAAATTACCTAACACCTCTGCTATGGCCTGACCACCTTCTTTTGCGGTATCCATATCTGGAATCAAACCCCTGACTCCTTCTGATGCATATGCATCAAACGCTCTCTGTATTCCAGCAACTCCTGCCTCTGAGAGAGATGCAATTTCTTCCTCTGTGTATGAGGTATTATAAGTTGCCCTAACTTGAGGTGGCATGTAAAGGGATATCGCTTTCGCAAGTCTAACAGTAGGAGGTCTTTTAACTGCAATTGCTCCTCTAGGTGCAGAAGAAATTCTGGACTTACCATCTCCAACATCGACCGCACTAACCCCACCTAATTGTTGTTGGGGAGCGTCACCAAAAGCGGCATCTTCTGCATCTAACTCTGCCATCAATTCTGCATGTTTTTGTTTTTCTATTAATGCTGGAGAAGTCACATTTATCATGAACATAATGTAGTGACCTTGTTGGGAACTCGTTTCCACATCCAGAGGATAGGAAAGGTTCATAGTTGGACTACCCTGAGCAGGAAGACCAGATGCAACACTTCTTCCTCTTAATGCAGAGCCAGGAAGATTACCCATAACCTTCTTCAGTCCACCTGACATTGTACGATTTGCAGCACCTAGTGCCTGATTAACAATTGCGTTACCTACAGTCATGTCTAAATATCCTTACAATGAAACTATTTAGGTATTTAAGTCGTGGCATACAAAGGTAATTATACACCAATTAACCCCAAAAAGTATAAAGGTGATCCAAATCGCATAGTATATCGTTCTCTCTGGGAACGAAAGTTTATGGTATATTGTGATACCAATGATGCAGTATTAGAGTGGGGGAGTGAGGAAATCATTATACCCTATTTATCACCTGTAGACGGTAAAATACACCGCTACTTTCCAGATTTTTATATAAAAGTTAAAAGACATGACGGTAAAATAGAGAAGTCCATCGTAGAGATCAAACCCAAAAATCAATGCAGTCCCCCCAAAGTACCTACCAGAAAAACCAAGAAATTCTATAATGCAGTTAAGAGGTGGGCCGTAAACGAAGCAAAATGGAAATATGCAACAGAATTTTGCGATGTCAACAGTATGGATTTCAAGATATTGAATGAGGATCATCTAGGTATTAAGTATAAATAGTAACATGGCAGTTAGTAAATTTATACAGAAAGTTAAAGATGAAGCTCGAGGTCGCCCTCGTTCAACTCAATGGTATAGGGAAAAAATCAAGGAGTTTGGAAAACCTGGCGCTATGGATTTGATTCGGGATGGTAAGAGGGCCAACAGACCCTTTTATGGTAAACTGAATATGTTCTTCTATGATCCAAAACACAAGAAGACTTTACCTTATTATGATACCTTCCCTTTAGTCCTTCCCATAGAGAACTATCCTGACGGATTTCTAGGTATAAACTTTCATTATCTGCCCATACCTTTGAGAATTAGATTATTGGATCGAATAGTGGATTTTAGTAATAACACTAACTTTGATGAAAGTACTAAAATTGTTGCAGATTATAGTAAACTAAAAAGAATAAATTTAGTAAAACCCACTCTACATAGATATTTGGCAGGACAAACTAAATCTCAATTTCGTAGAATCGATGCAGATGAATTTACCATTGCAACATTACTTCCAGTACAGAGATTTCAAGGTGCTGGTAGTGCAGAAGTATGGAAAGAATCTAGGAGTATGATCTAATGGCAACAGGAGCAAAATTTTTAGAGGGCGCCGCATTTGGTGTCCTAAACGATATTCTTGCTGGGTTTCGTTCTAACGAAGGATATGCATCCCCGAACAAATATGAAGTTATCATTCATCCCCCACAGTTGAAATCAGGGAACCCTTTACAACAAAATATGAATGTAGGAGATATTGCAGAAGTTGCGGCCGGGGGACAAGGGGGAGACATGGCGAAAACCAGTATGAGATGTGACTCTGTTACTCTGCCTGGTCGAACTCTCGACACCACAGATGATGTGAATATACATGGCCCTCGTAGACAAGTTGTGAACAGTGTTATGTATGCGGATTCTGTTACTCTGACTTTTCAGAGTTCCTCAGATGCAACAGAACGAGTTGCGTTTGAGAAGTGGCAACATCGTGCATTTAACCCCCAAACCTGGCAAGTAGGATATTATAATAATTATGTTGGTGCAGTAGACATATATCTATTAGACCAACAGATGCAAAGACGATATGGTTTGAGGTTGATGGAAGCATTTCCTAAGACTTTAGGAGATACCGCTCTTGCATACGGAACCACCAATTCCTTACTTATCTGGAGTGTGGATATGAATTTTAGATATTGGGAAAGTCTTGACATAAATCAAAAGGGCCCAAGTCTAACAGATAGAATAGGAAAGACATTAACTAATGTCGCAGAAAGAAATATAAGTCGAGCATTGCCCGCAGTTTCTAGACTATTCTAAATTACTAAACCATGAATAAAGGATGAAAAATTATGGCTTTACCTAAACTTAATACCGCAACTTATGAATTGGATTTACCTTCTACTGGAGAAAAACTCAAATTCCGACCTTGGTTAGTCAAAGAACAAAAGATTCTGATGATGGCTCAAGAGGGAGAAAAACAAAAGGAGATTGAAAGCGCATTTGCAAATATAATATCTGAATGTACTTTTGGATCGATTGATCCTTATGAAAATCCTATGTTTGATCTAGAGTATATTTTTCTCAACCTCAGAAGTAAATCTGTTGGAGAAAAAATTACTATTAACGTATTGTGTCCAGATGATGAAAAAACTAGGGTAGATGTAAATATTGATTTGTCTGAGGTTGGGATACAAATGAAAGAGGATCACACCAACGTGATACAACTTACAGATAAAATTTCTATGCACATGAGATACCCAACTTTATCAGACGCACAAGGATTTGGTTCAGAGGAAAGTGAAGTATCTACCATGTTTGAAACATTAAAAAAGTGTGTGCATGAAATACATGATGGAGATACAATTCATAACAAAGTTGATATATCAGATAAAGATTTAGATGAGTTCTTGGGAAGTATGAGTCAAAATGATTTAGAAAAAGTGACTCATTTTTTTGACACCATGCCGAAATTACAACATATAATTAAGGTGAAAAATCCTAATACCAAAAAAGTAAGTGAGGTTCCGATTGAGGGTATGCAAAGTTTTTTCGGTTAGCCCTTTCTCATGATACTCTGGAGAACTATTTTAAAACAAATTTTGCAATGATGCAACATCACAATTATAGTTTAAAAGAGTTAGATGATATGATGCCGTGGGAAAGGGAAATTTATTTAGGATTATTAATACAACATATTAAAGAAGAAAAAGAACAGATGGAAAAAGAGAAGGCAAGGATGGGTTAATGGATATACCTACACCAAATGCAGCTGCATTAGAAATAACTGAATTTCTATTACCTTACATTGGTATGGTGATGATCGTCATCTTAGGATTTATGATAAAAGACTTTGCAACTAAAATGAGTAAGGGTATTGCATTTTCTTTGAACAAACAATTTCAAGAGGGTGATCATGTTCTCATAGATGGAGAACGTGCATTGATTGTGAAAATAGGAATGACGCAGACAGTATTTGGTGTAACCAAGTCTCATGGGGATTTTGATGGGGATTATGTATGGAGATATGTTCCTAATGAACGTATTGAATTTCTTAAAATAGAAAAGATAATTTTTGACCATACTCCCATAAATAACAAAGATAGAATAACTAACAACTCAAATCGAATTGAGGAGCTTCAAAATGGCAAGAGGGAAACAGACTGAAACCGTAAACATCATTGAGGTTGATAGAAGTACAACAGAAGTAGAACCAGCGAGTTGGTATAACTCTGCACATGCACAAGCGATAGACAAGTGGAGAATTTGGCCACGACTATTAATCACCCTATATGGTGTGATGTTCTATAAAGTATGTGATTGGTTCATGACACTACCTGACCCCACCAACGCTCAAAGTGCATTTGTATCTGTAGTAGTCGGTGCCGGGGCTGCATGGTTTGGGTTGTACTGTGGTTCTGGTGGTTCATCCGAAAGTAAAGGTAAAAAATAATGGCGGTAAAAGATAATCCAGCAACAGAAGGGAGTCTTAAAGATACTATCGGTGAGCTTCGAGAAGTCAATAAAAACCTAGTTAAAGGTTTTGATATTGAACAAGCAGTCTCAGAAAAAGTAGAAAAGACAAATAAAGAACTAACAAAACTTCCTTCTGTATTTTCAACTATGGTCAAAGCGATGGGGTTTGCACCTGATGGTATAGGTGGGACAGAAAGAGACAGGGAAGAAGAAAGGCGTGCTAAATTACAATTAACTACCTTTGGTAAAATTTTAGACACCTTAGAAAATATGGATGAATCTTTAGAAAAAATGGTTAAGTCCATGACGCAAGAGACTCTAGGTGGAATAATTGGTCTTATTGCCGCTCCTATCATTGCGGTGGTTGCATTTTTTAATCAATTAAGAAAAGAATGGCAAGCGTTAAAGATGTTAGCGGCGTGGTTTAGAAAAACACGCATAGGAAGAACTTTAGCACTATTTATGAAACCCTTCCAATTACTTTATGATTTTACAATAGGGAAAGTTTTTAAAGCGTTTGGAAATAACATTAGATCGTTTAAAACTGGATTTACAAACATAGGTAAAACTATGGGTGGTGTTGGTAAGGCAATTGAAGTAAAAGAGTTTAAAACTATTGGGGGAAGACTTGGTGCGAGATTAGGTCAACTTAATAATTGGTTTAAAAGTCTTATTAAAATAAAAGATTGGCCAAAATTAGACTTAATAAAAAAGGTGACAAAACCTTTTAAAGACCTTGCATTTGGATTCAGAGAAGTAGGTAATATGGGGAAGGTGTTTGGAACTTTTGGTAATCCTGCTCAGATCAAAAATTTCACAGGTTTCTGGAAAAAGGTTGGTGCAGTTTTTGGATCAATTTCTAAGTTTGTAGCAGCATCAAAAGTTTTTGCAAGTATCGCCAGAATTGCTGGATCGATAGGTAGAATTTTAGGTAAGGTCTTTTTCCCTATAACCATAATTATGGGTATCTTTGATTTTGTTACAGGGTTCATGAAAGGTAAAGAGGAAGGTGGAATTTTAGAAGGATTTAAACAAGGTACTATTAAACTTATAGACGGTTTGATTGCAATGCCTCTTGATTTCTTAAAAGATGGTCTTGCTTGGATACTAAAATTTTTTAATTTTGATGAAGAATCTGAAGCAGTTAAATCATTTAGTTTTTCTAAACTCTTTTCTGATATGATTGGGGGTATCTTTGATGCAATAAGAGCAACTATCGATTGGGTGAAACTTTTATTTTCAGACCCAACTGCCGCATTAAAAAAATTATGGGAGGGATTATTAAAAGGATATGGTAGTTTAATAGACATTTTGATGTGGCCTGTAAATGCGTTCATTCGTTGGATAATGAAAAAATTTGAATGGGACACACCAGATTTTGCAAAAAACGCAGAAGGTGAGTTTAGTATTGGTTCAATAGTGACAAATATGATACAAGGGATTGTAAATACGATAAAGGCAGCCCTAAGGTCTTTTGGTCTTGGTTTTCTTCTTGGTGAAGATAAAAATGAAAAAATGAAAGAATTACAGGAAAAAATTGTCAGCATGGAGAAAGATGTTGCAACAGACAGTTGGCATGAAAGTCGAGGAGAACGGAAGAGGGATGTAGAAGAGTTAGCTCAATTGCGCCGTGAAATGGCAGACTTAAAGGCCGAACAAAGACAAGGTGGTCAGAATGTTATAGCGCCTATCACAGCAAATACAAAAGTCGGTGGGGACTCAACTCACGTAAATGCAACATCAAACAGACATCCAATCATGGTTGGTGCAAATTAAGAACCCCCTCTGATTTCTCAGAGGGGATATCTATTAGTCCGTAAAGAACTTAGCATTTCCTCTCTGGAAAAGACTTGGTTCTTCTTTCTTAGAAACTACACCCATAGCTCTATATGGATCAACCTTAGTGTTTTCTGCAAGTTGCCTTTGAACAACAACAGGTGTTGTCTCAGGTTTAGGGGGAACAGAAACTTCTTGAAATTTCTGTTTCTTTTTTAGTTCTTGTTGTGCAACCCACTTTGCAAGAAATGCCTTGACATCTTCTATCGTAGTGTCGGGCCCGATAGAAAATCCAGAACCAACATAACGACTTGCAAGGTCAAAATCCTCACAACTCATCTTAGGTGGGTCTGAAAGAACAACCGTTCCCTTTTCCACATCATCAGAACACACTATTGTGATCGACTTCTCTTCAGCAATCGCTGGAGAGGTTAATATAACTGCAAGTGCAGTAGTTAAAAGAAATTTTTTCATAATATAATTACCCTTTATCAGCAAGTTTTTCAAAATAAGACAAGGTATCATCTTCTTCATCAGATGTCACCTCAACGGTAGGAGCAGACTCCTCTTTGGAGTCAACTGTAACTGTCTCCACTGGTTCATCTTCCATCAGGTTTACAACATTCCCTGTTTTCGTTGTACCAGCAAGTACAGTATCCAGACGAGTTTTCAACTCATCATACGACTTGAAGTTAGAAGGAGCAGTAAACTCTGCGAGAGAATATTGTTTCTTCCACACTTCTTCAAGTTTCTCATCATCATCAAACAATGGTGATGGTTTATCAAACTCAGACTTATCGTAATTCCAGTAACCATCTACCTTACGAATTTTGAGTTTGAAGTCAGCACCTTCCCAGAAATCAAATGGATTTACTGGAGTTTCGTCTTCAAATGCAGGCTGCATTGCTTCCATACACTTGTCAAATATTTTCTTACCAAAACGATAAAGGAATACCTTACCTTCATTTTGAGGATTTGCACCATCTTTAATAACTAAGATATTTGCGAAATACTGCAACTTACGTTTTTGTCTACGTGCAATCTCCTTATCGGATTCTACACCAGAGTTCCAGTATGCAGAGTTCATCTCAGATACAGGATCATTCTGACCAAGTGTAGTGAGAGAGTTCTCAATATACCATTGACCAGTTGGCCCTTGAAACGCATGGTTCCAAACCTTTGCCCAAGGTAAGTCTTCACCTTTAGGTGCTGGAAGGAAACGGATAACTGCGAAACCATTACCAGATTTATCCATCACTGGTTTCCAGATACGTTCATCCACGTAGGACTTCTTTTCTTGGGGTTTGTTTTCGACTTCAGCTGCACCGAGCAGTTTGTCTAGAGTATTACTCTTCTTGAGACTTTGTAACGACATATTATTCTCCTTATGTAAATGTATATAATCGTATGTTATTGTATATTAAACTTATCACAAAACTCTGTCTTTGTCAAGTACCTTACGTTATTATATTTAACGTCAGATATTTCACCCTTACGGTGTACAGGGTCTACCCAATAAAAGGTAATTTTCTTAAACTCCGTAAAGACAGTTTGCATTTGGTTCAACCAATTAATCGTGTTGAAACCTTTTGCATCACTGGGCAGATAATTATCTGTCCCTTTATATATGTTATTTAGGGGTTCATCATACGAGGATAAATCAAACCCTATCATATATATTTCTTCAGGCCCTTCCTGACATGCAAGGTGCATTGCAGTAGTACCAGCAGACCACCCTACAGGGAAGTCTATTGATTTTATGTTGTCTTCTTCTCTAAGATATGTTATCCATACCCCTACATCTTTCTCCATCTTGGTCTTTAAATCTTTCGGATCAAGATCGGGATGTTCCTTCATTGCAAGCTCAATACAACTCTGTATCATACTAGGTTCTTTACCTGATATTACGCACTGTTCTGTGTGATTGCCTGCTCTTTCTGTTTTATGTATGAACTCTTCTGGTATGTTGTACCCCATGAACATCATATCAGAAATTTCAGCAGGGATGGGACTCCAGTTTGCAAAATGAAATTTCATATGGTCTTCTAATGTATTATCAAATTGTCCCTCTAGTATATCAGAAGTGTATATCTCCTGTTGCATTGCATAGTCTACCGAAACCAGATTATCTACCCACATATCACGATAGATTGCATTGCACCCCCATAATGGTATATCTCCCCACCCGATAGCATTACTGCACCATTTCCTAGACTCACCATTACCGAACACGACAGCTCTATTCATTAGATTATCCAGATTAATCATTGGATTGGGATTTACAGGTTTTGGATAAGGAATGTCAAGTGGCATCTCTTAGAGCCTTCCATGATATAGGAAACAAATCTCTTGTCAAACTATCAATCATATCTGTGATTTCTCTTGTCTCTTCTTGTACGTCTGGTTTGCATCTAAGATTACATACACGTGCAAACGCCATCAAAGTACCACTCCAGTACCATTCTGTATACATGGATTGCGGTAAGACCATACGTGCCTGTTCTGGTGCAACTCC
>MDSZ01240087.1_pt1 | contig 11263 bp, 15 predicted proteins | sample 811201 | NCBI WGS metagenome assembly MDSZ01 (sample SAMN05326647, study PRJNA326480) | marine metagenome | isolation source: seawater | place: Indian Ocean: North | collected 2010 | reverse complement strand
TTGCTATGCATTTGACACAAAACAGAGACATTCTGTTATAAACAACGAATATGAGCGATTTGCAGTACAGGTATGGTTCGATATTGATCTCCCAGACTTACATTTTATCTATGGAAATGGAGATTTATTAAAATAATTTCTAAGTTGTTGATTTCCAACGAGTTCTTTTTTAAAAAAACTCTTGACATTTGCTTGTGTCCTGCTATAATGGTATACATAAATTGAGTTGAGAGAGAGATTTTTTATGATTTTCAAGTTGTTTCAAATAAACACTACCCTAGAACATCGACAGATTGATGAAGAAGGGTTGGAGTGGAATGAAGCGTTAGAAAAATTTCCCAAAGTTGAAGCCGCACACGCCACAATGATGGGCGGTTCTGATGCATATGTCACAATGTATGATGAGTTTTATACTCATGTTGCCGACATCGATGCTTCTAATCTTGAAGATGCATTTCATATTCATAACATGCAAGATGAAAACCATATCACTCGATTCGGTCGTCAACATTCTATGTCTGTTGGTGATGTTTTAGTTGGTAGTTATGGTGATGTTCATATGGTTGACGGGATTGGGTTCACCCAGTTGATGTCAAGTAAAATTGGTTTTAGTTTAGGGGCATAATATGCTTTGGAATTTAGAGGGTAAGGTAGTAAACGCAATGTATCTTGGTGACATCCCATGCGAGGGAGTTGTTCGCCGTTCTTTGGTTCAGTATGGCGGTGAGATAGGACATTTCATCGATGTGACTGCACCAGTCAAAATTGGTCAGCGTGTTGAAACCGAAGGTCTCATGATCGAACATAAATTTATAACTAAGGTTAGGGATTCAATATGAGTGAAACAGTTATTGCCAGTCTAGGTAATATGGGTGAAGAAGAGTTGTCAGTTGAGGAATTTTTTCCTATACTTGAAACTTTGCGACTATCTGGTCGCATGAATATGTTTGGTGCACCTCGATGGCTCCGTGAGAATTGGGGTTTGAGTCGAGCAGATGCCAAACTAGTTTTTCTAAAATGGTCAGAGTTTAAGGAGTCTGAATGCCAAGACTTGAGTTAGCCCTTGCTGGCTGTGGCTTTGTTGGATCTATGTACTTAAATGCTCTTGAACAAGGGCATTCGGTTTATGTAGTCGATCCAAAATTAAATGAGAATAAACTATCAGACAGAAAGTTTGATGGTATTGTTCTTTGTCTTCCTACGCCTTCTGATGCAGAGGGTAGATGCGATTTCTCTATTTTACAATCGTGCTTTAGGGATATTGTCGATCCAGAAACTCCTGTACTGATAAAAAGTACTTTGAGTATGGAAGCATATGAGGCACTAGAGGCTGAGTTTGATAATCCTATTACTTTTTCTCCAGAATTTTTGAGACAGGCGACTGCTGAAAGAGATTTGAGAAATGGTAAGAATGTTATTATCGCAGGTCGACATGCTAGTTTTTGGCATAAAGTATTGATTGATTGTCCAATCTTTAAGATGAAGATGTATTCTCTACTTCCTGATATTCGTGAAGCCATAACAGTTAAGTACATGATAAATTCTTTTCTTGCTACCAAAGTTTCTTGGTTTAATCAGTTGTATGATTATTGTCAAGCGAATGATTTGAACTTTGAGCGTGTAAAATATCATGTGGGTATGGATGAGCGTATTGGAAAATCGCATATAGATGTTACCGAAGAGCGAGGATTTGGTGGAGCATGTTTCCCCAAAGATACTAGATCACTCTTGTCTGAAGAAAATGGGCATCTTTTTACTATTCTAAATAGTGCTGTAAGATATAATAATATGATAAGGAAAGAAAAATAAATGCCTATATACACAATAGAAAATACTGAAAATGGTGAAGTATTTGATGTTATGATGAAAATTGCCGATAAAGATTCGTGGTTAAAAAGAAATCCTCATTGTAGACAAATTCCTACTGCTCCCAATATCAATAAGGGAGGTGTTGGTGATCGTGTGAAACGAGATGGCGGTATGAATGAAGTACTTTCTAGAATCGCTGACAATAATCCTAATAGTCCTCTTGCAGATGATTTTGGAAAGAAAGATGCTAAGTCTGTAGCAAGCAGAAAAGTTGCGAAAAAGGTACGAGATTCATTCACAACATAAAAGATTATTATAAATAGTCAATGTAACAGGATGTTACTAATATTTCATGGACAGATGAGGACTTAGATATGTCTAGACTATTAAAGGTAGTCACAGTGCTAGTGGCTGTCTTGATGGTAGGATGTACCACTACTGGTACTCAATATTATGATGCAATACGAGATGCGGCCGCAAGTCAAGCCATAGTCTCAGAAGCCAGATACAAGGCTTTAGCACAAGTAGCCCAATCGGGTGAGCCAGGAGCCGCAAGCGCCGCTGTTATGGCGATTGCACTATCAGATGATACTCCGATAGTTCCTCAGTTAGTAGAAAGCGATGCTCTTAAATGGGCGCAAGTCGTTGTTCCCACAATGGGAACTCTCGGTGGTCTTTGGATGCAAACAGACCTCGCTAAGACACAATCGAATAACAGTAAGGCAGTTCAACTTGCCAGTTTCCAATCTAATGAAGCGATTCAGTTAGGTAATCAACAAATGGTCGTAGGATTAGGAGAACAGTGGTCAAATGCTGGTGTAGGAAATACTGAAGCGATGTTGCAGTTAGGACTGGGTGGATTTGAAGCATTAAACAATGCTGGCGATCAAACGCTAGGTGTAGCGATTGCTGGATTTGATGCGATTGATAATGTCGCCACTGAGGGATTCACGCAAATAGGTACAGTAGCAACTACTGGATTTGATGCGATTGAGAATGTATCGACTGCTGGTTTTACACAGTTGGGAGCAGTATCAACTGCTGGCTTTACACAGATAGGAACGGTAGCAATGGATGGATTTGATGCGTTAAATACTATGTCAACCAATTATAATACTACAATTTTGGGTATTAATGACGATTGGGCGGCACAAGTAAATGAACTCATAACTAATCCTTTGACTAACACTACTACCACTACTACTACCACAAATACAACTACTGCAACTAATATACAGTGTAATATAGTAAATAACGCTGTTGTTTGTTCTGAGATTGATTAGTCGTAGTATCGTACACTAAGGGGACATATGTCCCCTCCTTTCTTATAAATATGCATAGATGCTGACTGTAGTTGGTGGTTTAATAAATAATGAGGTATATTATGACAGAAGAACATGATGAAAAAGATGATTTTTCACCTGAATATATTAGAACTCTTGAAGAAGCGATAAGAATTGATTATTTGGAAAAGTGGAAAATCTATGCTCAGTTAAAGGTGGTTCAAAAATCTTTGGGCGACACTACTGCTGAATTGAAAAAAGTAAAAAGAGCCTATGAACTTGTTTCGGATAATTTGAAAAGATATGAGGCCGACATGACAGAGTTTAAAGGTAGATATAAATTTGAAAAGGAAAAATCTGAGAAACTTGCGAAGGCTAATAAAGACCTTAGGGCACAAATTCGTAGTTTCAAGAAAGAAAAGGAAGAATGATAAAATTTTCATATTTTTTGACGGAAGATGTCGATGGAAAGAATCTTCACTTAGAACACCTTGAAGACGAAATTATAAATTTTGGAATAGGTGGCGCCAGAGGTGCGGTAAATTTTTTAAGATCGTTAAGAGATATGATGGCTGGTAGTTCTCGATCCGCAGTTCATATGACAGTTAAATGGGATGGTGCACCTGCCATATTTGCAGGTATTGATCCTTCAGATGGTAAATTTTTCGTAGCCAAAAAATCAGTCTTTAATAAAAGTCCATTACTATACAAATCTTCACAAGAAATAGATGGAGATGCCAGACTAGCAAGTTCTCTTAAAGCAAAATTTAAGATAGCACTAGCAGAGTTTAGTAAACTTGGTATTAAGGGAGTTTTACAGGGCGATCTGATGTTCACTAGTTCAGATTTGGAGACAGATAGAATAGATGGAGAAACTTATACAACTTTTCAGCCAAATACCATTGTTTATGCCATTCCAAAAGGCACAGTTTTAGAAAAAAGAATTCGACAAGCAAAAATCGGTGTTGTTTGGCACACTACATATACTGGCAGAAATCTTGAGAGTATGAAAGCATCATTCGGTGCAAATATTAATTCACTAAGAAAGTCAAATAGTATCTGGATGGATGATGCATCATATAGAGATGCCAGTGGAACTGCAACTTTTACTAAAGCAGAAACTACTGCTATAACTTCTAAGTTATCAGAAGTTGGAAAACAATTTCAAAAAATAAATTCTTCAGACTTAACCAAATTTCTAAACATTCAAAGTTCTTTCACTGGTAAGTATATTGGTGCTAGTATTAAGACTTTTAACAATTCAAAAGTTAGAGTTGGCGCTGAGATCAAAAATCCCGCTCAACATGCCAAAGAATATTTGAAGTGGGTAGAAGAGAAGTTCGATAAAGAAAAAGACAAACTGAAGAGTGATGCTGGTAAACAAAAAGTCGAGACTAAGAAAGTAGAAACAATTCGTGAACTAAATAAATTGACAGGATTACTGACTAATGTTATAATATTCCAAAATCTATTAGTATCTGCAAAAATGGACATCGTTAGAAAGTTAAACAAAGTAAAACAATTAACAAATACTTTTGTACGAACTGCTAATGGATTTAAAGTAGTAAATCCAGAAGGTTATGTTGCTATAGACAGAGTATCTGGTAACGCTGTGAAGTTAGTCGATAGAATGGAATTTAGTTATAATAACTTTACAGCAATTAAGGCATGGGATAGATGAAGACAATCGTATTCGCATTTGGAAGAATGAATCCACCCACCAGTGGACATGGTAAACTCATTCAGAAAGTCAAACAGATTGCCCAAAGAAATAGGGCTGATCATCTTATAATTGCCAGCCATTCACAAGATAAGAACAAAAATCCATTGACACCGAAAAAGAAAGTTGCACATCTAAAGAAGATGTTTCCTAACACAAAATTTAAGGCTTCAGATAAAATCAATCCCAACTTCATTAAACAGTTAGGACTATTGACAGGTAAGTTTGATAGTGTTATAATGGTAGCGGGTTCTGATAGAGTAACAGAATTTCAAAGAATTGTAGATAGATATAATGGAAAAGATTTTACCTTTAAATCTATCAAAGTTGTATCAGCAGGAGAAAGAGATCCTGATGCTGAAGGAGTAACTGGAATCAGTGCGAGTAAAATGAGGTTGTTTGTCAAGAATAATGATTTTGCAGGATTTAAGAAAGGATTACCACCTGGTTACAGTGGCGCACAACAACTTTTTAATGATGTAAAAAAAGGAATGGAACTCAAAGAGGGAGTACATCACTCCTTTACCTCATTTTTAAAAGGATAAGTAGATGACAATTATTAACTACAGAAACGAAGTATACGAACAACTCAAAATAGACGAAGGCGTGAAGTATGAAATATACAAAGATCACCTTGGGTATCCCACCTTTGGTGTCGGTCACCTCATCACAGAAGAGGACGAGGAATACGGCAAACCAGTTGGTACAGAAATCAGCGAAGAAAGAGTCCAAGAATGTTTCGATAAAGACCTCGACACAGCAATCTCAGAATGTGTTGCTCTATACGGAGAAGGGTTTAATACAATGCCCGACACGGTCCAGCAAGTCTTGGTTAATATGATGTTTAACATGGGCAGGACTCGCCTATCAAAGTTTAAAAATTTTAGAACTGCACTAGAAGCCGAAAATTGGCAACAAGCGGCCATCGAAGGCAGGGACAGTCTGTGGTATAGACAAGTTACTAACCGAGCGGAAAGATTGATGATTCGTCTTGAATCATTGGGACAGGGGCGACAAGACCATCCAGCCGCTTAAACGGAGAATATTACATGATCGATAGATTACGAGATTATTTTTACATGTGGGGTCCAACTACACTGTTACTCTTTTTTGTGGCAGGATGTGCTGTTATGGATAAACTTCCAGATAAATTTGATAGTATGGAGTATGGTGAATTAGTTCGTTTGAATTTGATATCAGAACAAACTACATGTTCAATAGAAGATATTAAACAAGCGTACAAAATGGCAGCCTTTTTAGATAGATATTCTGATCATAGAATGAACGCAAATAATCAAGCAATCTATGATCAGATTTTTGACTTGGTAGCAGAATTAGAAGAACGGGAAACTCCTTCTGATGCTTATTGTCGTATCAAATGGCAGAATATCAACAGCGTAACAGAAACAGCCCTTGAAGTATCAGGTAAGAGGTCCAGATAAATGAACGAAATAGAAGATCAACTAAAAATAATCGAACAGTATCAAGATAAAGTTGCTGAACTTAATCATTTGCTTAATGAAGGCATGCTTGATAAAGATGAATACGATGAATTGGTTCAAGACTTTAAAGATGTCGAAGCGATTAGAAACGATATCAAGAACGAAGAATTGAAGCAATACGCAGAAGTAGTTGTCAAAAACTTAGCAAAATTACTGCTATAGGATTTATAAATAGTGTTATGGAAAAGACACTACGAGATTTTATCCCTTTAGAAGAGGGCGTTTACGATCCAGGCATATTTAAAGCCGTGTTTTTGGCTGGTGGTCCTGGGTCTGGTAAATCTTTTATTGTTGGACAAACATCACTTGTTGCACTGGGATTAAAACTGGTCAATTCTGATCAGGCATTTGAACGAGCATTACAATTAGCAGGGATGGAAGCAACTACTGATAATATATTTTCTAGTAAGGGTCAATCCCTCAGAGATCGTGCTAAATTTGTTACAAACAAAAGACAGCAAGGATTTATTGATGGTCGTCTAGGATTAGTTATAGACGGCACTGGTAGAGATGTTAAGAAAATACTTACTCAGAAAACAGAACTTGAGAAATTGGGTTATCAAACTGCTATGATATTTGTGAATACTGATTTAGATACTGCTATAGACAGAGATAAAGCACGATCAAGAACACTGGGTAAAGATCAAATTTCTCCTATGTGGAGAGCAGTACAAAATAACATAGGACAATTCCAACAGCATTTTAGACATAATATGTTTATCGTTGATAATTCAACTGATGCTGATTATAAGTCTCAGACAATGAATGTTTATAAAAAGATGATGTCTTGGACAAGATCAGCACCCACTTCTAACAAAGCAAAGAAGTGGATTAATAATCAGATGACTATGAAGAGAATGGGAGAGCAGTTGAATAAATCCCAATATGTATTGTCGGGTATTGATGAGGAAGATATTGGAAGAAATGGTAGTGTTATAAAAAATCGAATAGGTAAATCTTCACAGCAAAGAAAAGCAGAGAAGAAAAAACAAAAGATCAAAACTCTCTCCATAAAAATTGATGAGAAAATAAAAGATATGGATATGGGCGAAGTCATTAAAGATTTCTACAAAAGTGACGCTCCTCAGTTCAAAGGCAAATCCAAGAAAAAGCGCCGAGAAATGGCTATTGCCGCCAAATTGGATGCCGGTGGTGTTAAAGAATCTGAATTACCTCCACACCTCAAAAAACATTTTGATTCATCTGGAAATATCAAGAAAGGTAAGTGGGGAAAAGATGGATGGAAAGCAGATAAAAAACAACCAAAAATAAAGACTACTGTTAAGACTATAAAGGTACCAGGTTATACTGTAGATGAAGCATACAAGAAGCCCAAACCTTCTGCTCAAGAAAGATTTAACAAGAGATTAAAAGATAAACATGGTATTGATCTGGAAGCAAATGCGAGATACTATAAGAGCGTAGCAGACAAATATAGACAGAAAATAAAAGATGCAGAGGTCAAGAAGGAAGAAGTACTTCCTCGATGGATGAAGCGACCTGTTGGTAAAGTTGTACATAAAAAGAAGTATGAGTATGCATTAAAACTTTTAAAAGATTTGTTAGCCAGAAAGAAAAGAGAAGGCGGTGGTCATATGCGCCATGCTGACAACTATTATGCGGCTCAAATTGTTAAGTCTACATTTCCTAACTACTTAGATGCTAAAGTACTCGTTGGTATGCTTGGAGAAGATGCAGAATATAAAGCGGCAATGGGACCAGGTAGTCATGAATGGGGAACTCCAGAAGGCACAGAGTATTTCAAGAAATTAACTCCTGGTGAAACTAGTCAAGATGATTATAAAGAGACTAATAGCAAAGAGTTTTTAGAAATACCTAAAGACTTTGAGTTTAGTGAGGTAGAGATCGCTCAGATGGAAACTGACATTGATAACTTAACATTTGATGATATGGTTAAGTTAGATATGTATGATCCAGAAGAACTGCAGGACATAGAAGATTCTGCAACATTTGAATCGCTTCCTCCAAATGACATAAGTAATAGTGACGAAGAGGTCCAGATCACTGAAGTTCTGTCAATTCAAGGTAGAATGAAGCGTAGATTTGCCGCTAGAAGAAATCGTCAAAAGTTAAAAGTTGCTAGAATGAGAGCATCAAGACGAGCGGCAGATCCTTCTAGAATTAAGAAAAGAGCAACTAGAGGTGCTAGAAACATAATCAAGCAAAGATTTGCTAGAGGTCGTGATATGTCTGCTATGCCTCCTCAAGAGAAAGCCAGAATTGAAGCAATGGCAAAACGATTTGCTCCTCTAGTACAGAGACTTGCTGTAAGAATGGTTCCACAAGTAAGAAAGAACGAGTTAGCAAGAATCAAAAAAGGTAGTGCTGGAAAGCCACAGAAAGCGAAGAAGTTTAAGGTAGCAAAGGCTGGAAGTGCTAGTAAATATGCCGCTAAGAAGTTTAAGGTAGCAAAGAAGAAATAAATAAGGAGAAGGATATGTGTGAGAATCCAAACTGTAAATGTGAAAATTGCACTTGCAACCCTTGTACATGTTCAGGTACTGATTGCGGGTGCTAAATGGGTAAAGCAATATCGCCAAGTAAATATGTTAAGAAGCCCAAATTGAAAAGGGTGAAAAAGTCTGAAGCAATGAAAAGACTGTGGGGTGCTGGACAGACAAAAGTTGGATCACAGGATACATATAAAGAGAAGAGTTAAATCATGTGGGATCGCATTGTAAGATATATAAAAACATTGTTTTTGGAAGAATATGTTTTAACTATATATTTCCCAGATAAGATTGAAAAGAAACCAGATGGTTCTACTGTTCAAGGATTTGCACCGAAAACTTTTAACTGCAAAGCAATAAAAAAACTATCTGATAAAAATATTATCTTCATCGATACGGATAATATAAAGCATGAGGTAAAGGTTACGCAACCCGTCGGTTACGATTTGAAGAAAATTTATTAATTATGGAAGAGAAATGGCAGTTGATGTTTTACTTTTTACAGGACTTGCTGGATATTCACACGACACAGATTTCTTAACAGGCAAACCTATATATGAAACTAGGGGTAGAACCTCTGGTAGTTATCGCCTAGCAACATATCTAAGAGAACAATGTGAATTAGATGTCGAAGTAGTTGACTTCATGTTTTCTTGGACCACCGAAGAAATAGAAGAAGTTATAAAATCCAGAATTGGTCCTGATACCAAACTTGCTGGTGTGGGTGGACTGTTCATGATACACGCCCCAGTTGTTCAACACGCATTTGCATACATTAAAGAGAATTATCCACATGTAACAACATGTGCAGGTAGTCAAGATGTTTGGTCGATATCACAAGTTCAAAATATAGATTATTATGTTTCTGGTTATGGTGAATTGGGTGTAGAAGCGATAGTTAAAGGCAATCCTATTTGGAAATGGGATCAGATAATGGAGGGTGCACCCAAATTCAGACATGTTGATTGTCTAAACACAAAAGAATATAATGCCTTTCCTTGGACTACATTATCAATCGATTATCAAGATAGAGATTATATTGTTCCACATGAAACGCTGTCTATGGAAACTTCAAGGGGTTGTAAATTTGCATGTTCGTATTGTAATTTTCCAATTCTTGGTGTTAAGGGAGATTATACCAGAAGTGCTGAAGACTTTGAACTTGATCTTAAAAGAAATTTTGATAAGTGGGGAACCACAGACTACATTATAACTGACGATACTTTCAATGATTACATAGAGAAGATTAGAAAATACGCTGATGTTGTTCAGTCATTAGATTTTGAACCTTCTTTTATGGGATACATTCGTGCTGATCTAATGACTCTGAGAAAGCATGACATCGATGAATTGATACGAATGAGATTCAATAGTCATTTGTATGGTATAGAAAGTACCAATCATCAATCAGCGAAAACAATAGGTAAAGGTGGTAAGCCAGAAATTATATTGCCTAGAATACTAGAAGCAAAGCAAAGATTTTTAAAAGAAACTGGTTTCTATAGAGGAGAGATGAGTTTTATTTGGGGTCTGCCTTACGAAACACCAGAAACTATGCAAAAGACTCTTGATTGGCTAGATGAGAATTGGGTGGGTGAAGCAGTATCTATGTTTCAGTTAAATATCATTAAGGCTGGTGGTATTACAAGAGAAAATGACATGAGCCGCAACATGCACAAATATGGATACACTACCGCTGATCCCGCCACAGTCACTAGAGTAACAGATCAGTTTGATGAGATTTTTGCAGATCCAGAAATATCAGATTATCAAAAAGAAAGAATTCGATCACAGATGCCCAATCAGAACCCAGATCATCCTAGATTTAAAATTCATACCGAATTATGGAAAAACGAACATTGGGATGCCATTAGTGCTTGGATTGAAGTCTATAAAAATTTGTTTGGACACAAAAGATATTATGATAGAGGTATACCAGCATTTAATCAAGGTAATTGGTTAGCGTGTGGTTTTACAAAACAGGATATGATGAAGACTTTTAGAGAATTGCCTACTATGATGAATCCACCGAGAGAGTTAGTAAAGAAATCTATTGATGAATATAAGTATAAGAAACTTTCATGAGCATTTTGAATTTATAAATAGTATGACATAATAAAACGATCAATGGAGATTCAGAAATGCCAGTCGAAAGGAACATAAGAGAAATTCTCACAGGGCAAGCCGCATTGAATGAAGCAGATCAAACGAAAAGATTAGATATGCTTGTTAGACAGGGTTTAATGTCACAGGCTAAGTTACCTATTCTACGCAGAGGTCTAGATAAACTCAAAGGTGGAAAAGCACTTGCTCCGAATGAAAGAGATGCAGTAAACACTTTAATGAATTCATTTATGTATATTGTTCTTGGAGATGATACAGTCTTCACAAGAGCCAAGATGCATACCCAGAAAAATAAATATCAATCAGAAGAAATAGGACCTGATGAAGAAGAAAATGATGAGTATGAAGAAATTC
>MDSZ01198748.1_pt1 | contig 11264 bp, 12 predicted proteins | sample 811201 | NCBI WGS metagenome assembly MDSZ01 (sample SAMN05326647, study PRJNA326480) | marine metagenome | isolation source: seawater | place: Indian Ocean: North | collected 2010 | reverse complement strand
AGGAGTTTCAAAACTATTTAAAAAATATGAAAATGTAATCATTATAGAAGACGATTGTGTACCATTTAAAAACTTTTTTTCATTTATATCAGATCAGTTAGATACTGATTATTTCAAAATGAACTGTGCTGCAGTTTGTTCTTATATGTTTCCTGAAATATCTCAAAAAAATTCAAAAAAATTAAATCCAATACAACTAAATTATTTTATTCCTTGGGGTTGGGCTACAAATAGAGAAAATTGGAATGACTTTATTAAAAATAAAAAAAAAAACAAAATACAATATAATTTTAGTACCATTTACTCAAAAATATTGAATAAAGTTAACAAAAAAAATATTTGGTCATTAGATTTTATTTATAATAATTTTAATTCGAAAAAAAAATATATTTATCCAAATTATAGTTTGATCAAAAATATTGGGTTTGACGGAAGTGGAGTAAATTCAAAAATAAACAATTCTTTGAGAGTTATTGGAAATACAAACAAATCTATAAAAAAATCAAAAAATATTTTGTTAAATTATAAAACTCAGTTAAAACAAGAAAAAATTTTATCAAAAAAAATTAATCTTTTTTATTAATGAAAATAGTAATTGTAGGATTTGGAACTGCTGGAAAGCACTATTATGAGCTTTTAAAAAAAAAACAAAATAAAGATTTATACATTGTAGATAAACTAACTTTACCAGTTTCCAAAAATTATAGACAAATCTCATTTAATTTTATTGAAAAAAAAAATTTAGTATTTGACTATGCAATAATAGCCTCTCCATCAGGGATGCACTTTAAACATGCTTTATTTTTTTTAAATAGAGGTTCAAATGTTTTAATAGAGAAGCCATTTGTTTTAAAGTTGAGCCATGCAAAAAAACTAATTAATTTATCAACTAAAAAAAATTTAAAGTGTTGGACTAGTCTTCAAAATAGATACAACTTAGCAACTTCAAAATTAAGATCAGAAATTAAATCAAAAAGCATTGGAAAAATAAATCTAGTAGATTGTACAATGCTTTGGCATAGGGATAATAAATATTATTCAAATAATTGGAGGGGAAAATATTCTTCAGATGGTGGGGTGCTTACTAATCAAGCCATACATTTGCTAGATACATTAATTTATAATTTTGGTGAAATTGTAAACTTTAATGTAATGGCTGATTTTAACAAAAAAAAATTAGAGGCTGAGGATTTAATCTTAATAAACTTTAAACATAAAAATGGTACATTATCTAGTTTTAAAGCAACAACTAGAGCAAATAACAATTATCGCTCAGCTATTGATGTTGTAGGAAGCAAAGGTAGAATTATAGTTAAAGGAGTAAGTTTGAATACTTTTAGTAAATTTAAAAACAACAATCTAGTTTTAAACAAAAGATTTTCGGAAAACTTTGGTGAAAACTTGGGGGCCAAAGGAGGTATGGGATTTGGACATAAAAAAATTTTAAATGAGTTCTTAAAAAATAAAAAAAAATCTTCAAAAAACATTGAGATAAAGAACAACTACTACCTTCTTAAATTAATTCATTCCTTATATAATAATATAAATTATAATAAAAATTTAAACAAAATATCAAACAAAGAAAGCATGCTTGGAAAATGAAAAAAATATTTGTAAAAAATTTATCTAATAAACAACCTACAAAAGATATAACTAATGATGACATAAAATATAAAATAAAAAAAATTACATCAGAAAAAAAAATTAAAGTGTCTATTGGTCATGGAGTGGTATTTTCAGAAAAAACTCTTCCTATTATTGCTGGTCCGAACGGAGTAGAAAGTAAAAAAATGATATTTCATGTAGCTGAGTTTTTGAAAAATCAAGGTATAAAAATATTAAGAGGTCATGCCTACAAACCTTTAACATTTCCTTACAGATCAAAAACTTACAAAGAAAGTATGGAGCAGGGAATGAATTGGTTAGATGAAGTAAAAAGATACACTGGAATGAAAATTGTAACTGAAGTTACCGAGATTAAACACCTACAAAAGATTAATTATACTGCTGATATACTGCAAATTGGCTCAAGAAATATGCAAAATTTAGAACTACTTAAAGAATGTGCTTTAACAAAAAAACCAATAATATTAAAAAGGCACTTTGGTGCAAGCTTAAGAGACATGTTGGGAGCAGCTGAACATATACTGGTAGAAAATAATAATAAATTAATTTTATGTGAGAGAGGTGTGTCTGCTCCACACACACATAGAGACACATCGAGATTTATGTTAGATATTCAGGCAATAGTAGCGCTTAAAGAATTAGTAAAATTTCCCGTTATTTCTGATCCATCACATGCATCTTTTTGGGCTCCATGGGTTTCTCCACTTGCACTAGCATCAATCGCCGCAGGTTGTGACGGTTTAATTATTGAAATGCATCCAAATCCAAAAAAATCTATGGTTGATCCACTCCAACCACTAAATTTTTCAGAATTTAAAAATTTAAATATCAAAATCAAAAAATTAAAAAAATTTTTCAACAAAAAGTAGAGAATTAAAATTATGAAATGTGGTATAATTGGTTATCCAATTAAAAAACCAAGATCAGTCTCTCTGTGGAAAAAATATTTTTCTAAGAAAAATATTAATTCAAAAATGTTAGAATTTAATTTTAATAAAAATGATTTTAACAAAAATTTAAGAAATCTAATTCAAGATAAAGAGTTTTTAGCATCAGCAATCACAATGCCTTATAAAATTTCTATTAAAAAATATATTAATGTGATGCATGAAAGCTCAAAGTTGTCAGGCTCAACAAATTTAATAATTAAATACAAAAAAAAAATTTATGGGTTTAATACTGATATAAGTGGTTTTATAAAATCTGTTTCAAATAAAATAAACATAAAAGATGTAGTAATTATAGGTATGGGAGGTTCAGGATATGCAATTTTTAATTATTTAAATAAAAAATATAAAAAAAAATTTATTTTAATTACAAGTAAAAAAATAAAAAAACAAAAAAATATTAGATGCTTTAAATCTATAGATCAGGCTAAATTAGATCCTCAAAAAAAATTATTTATAATTAACTGTACACCACTTGGAAGCAACCTGGATAAAAAGTTTATCAACAAAACTTCAATAAGTGAGGAAGTACTTAAGAAAATTTCAAAAAATAGTTTCATTTTTGACTTAGTTTACAAGCCAAAAAAAACTAAACTGAATAAACTTTGTGATAAATATAATATAAATTACAAAAATGGTATGGAAATGAATACATTTCAAGCATCTAAAGCTCTAAGTATTGTATCGCAATTGACTAAATTTAAGCTAACTTAATCAAATTAATAATTGTTAATTAAATTAATTATGCGAGCTATCTCTTTTTTTTTTAATAGTGGATAATTTGGAATAGATACAATCTCTTTTGAAATTTTATTTGTGATTTTTAAATCGGTATTTTTGAATTTTTTAAATGGTTTTTGATTATGATTAGGAATTGGATAATGAATCCCAGCCATAATATCATTTTTTTTTAGATAGTTTAAAAAATTATTTCTTAAATTTTTCTTTATTCTTATTACAAATAAATGAAAAACATGTTTTTTTTGATTACTTATTTCTGGCAAAATAACTTTTTTTGATTTAATTTTTTTTAAATAATTTTCAGCTATTTTTATTCTTTTATTATTAAAAAAGTCTAAATATTGTAATTTAATATTTAAAATACCTGCATGTAACTCATCTAATCTTTTATTGGAACCTTTATGAATACTTAGATTTTTTTTAATCCATCCATATTCCCTTAACAATCTAAGCTTATTTGACATTTTTTTACTATTTGTTGAAACGATACCTGCGTCTCCAAAAGTAGATAAATTTTTAGTTGGATAAAAGCTAAAACATGAAAAATCACCAAAACTACCCACTTTTCTATTTTGATACTCTGCACCATGTGCTTGGGCACAGTCTTCAATTAAAATTATTTTATATTTTTTTTTTATTTCAATTATTTTTGAAATATTTACTGGATTTCCATAAATATGGACCGCAATAATTGCTTTGGTTTTTTTATTAATTTTATCTTTAATTTTACTTACATCAATATTGAAATCATTTTCCTTGATATCAATAAAAACTGGTATTGCACCAACTTCAACAATAGCAGCAATGGTAGCAAATGCAGTGTGTGATGTAGTAATTATTTCATCACCTTTTTTAATATTCATTGCTTGTAAGGCTAAAACTAATGCGTCAGTACCATTTGAGACCCCAACTGAATATTTGACACCTAAATATTGTGAGAAATTTTTTTCTAGTTTATCTACCTCTTTTCCCAAAACATAACTATTACTATTTAAAATTTTTTTAATTTTATTATCAATTTTATTTTTAAGAAAAAGATATTCTGACTTTGGATTAGCAAAAAAAATCATTATTAAATAAAATTTTTTCGAACACTTTTTGGAAAGTGTTTTTTATCTACATGACAAAGCCATTTTATTTGATTTTTTTTTTCTTTTTCAAAAATTTCCTTATAATGGTTCCATGCAAATAAAAAACAAACTTTTGGCTTGATAGTTTTAAATTTTTTATAGTCAATTATTTTAATTTTTTTTGCTGGAAAATATTTATTTATCTTGGTAGATGTTGTGTCAAATATTCCTTTAAATTGAGAGCTTTTCAATCCGCAAAAATGTAAAATTGTTGTGCTTTTAGAGGTTGCTCCATATCCGTAAACATCTAATTTTTTCTTTTCTAAATTATTAAAAATTTTTAAAATTCTTTTTTTTGAATTTATACATTTTTTTACAAAATTTTTTATAGTTTCTGTTTTTGTTATTTTGATCTTATCTTCATAATTCAATATTTTTTTTAATTTCAAACTTATTTTACTAGATTTGGTTTTTTTAACATAGTAGCGCATTGAACCACCATGCGTATTTATTCTCTCTGCATTAATTAATTTTAAATTATATTTTTTTAAAATAGCAATTATTGATTTTGCAGAAAACATATAAAAGTGCTCATCGTAAATCTGATCATATGAGGTTTTTTCCAGCATTGCTCCTAGATAAGGTTCCTCAAAAATAAATATACCTTCTGCTTTTAATGCCTTTTCAATAGACTCGAATAAATCATTAATTTTAGGTATGTGACAAATTACATTTGCAGCAAATATAACATCAAAATTATTGCTCAGATTATATTTATTAACAAAACCAGTATTGAAGAATGAATTTATAACATTTAATTTTTTGTTTTTAGAAATTGTATAGACATTTTTAGAAGGCTCGACCCCAAGATGATTATATTTTTTAAAATTTTGTAAAAATATACCGTCATTACAGCCTATCTCCATTATTTTCCCATTTTTTTTTAAAAATTTTTTAATATTATCTGCACATTTTTCAAAGTGTTCTCTCATGGAGTTTGATGTTGATGATATAAATGCATAACTATTATTAAAAAGCTTTTTTGGCTTAGGTGCACTAACCAATTGGAACAATCCATTTGAATTGTTAAATGCTATTTGCATATCGTACATATTTTTCATGTCCACATATTTTGTAAAATTATTTGCTATAGGCATTTTTCCAAAATTAAAAATTATAGGTATCTTTTGCCCAGTTACTTTACATTTGGTGAATTGTGTTTTTAAAGACATAATTTTTTTAGATAATTGCCATAGACATTATTGTATTTACTTGAAATTTTCAGTAATTTATTTTTTGTTATCCATTTATTTAGATAAGCAATTTCTTCAGGTGAACTAACCATAAAATTTTGTCTTTTTTCAATCGCTCTTATATAGTTTGAACAATCATTTAAATCGTCAAATGATCCCATATCAAGCCAGGAAATACCCCTACCTATTTCTTCATATTTAACAAAACTTTTTTTTATATATATATTAATTAAGTCAACAATTTCCAATTCACCTCTTTTGGATTTGGTCAAATTTTTACAATAATCAACTACATTTTTATCAAAAAAATAAATACCTGGCACAATAAGATTAGTTTTTGGTTTTTTGGGTTTTTCCTCAATACCAATTATTTTTTTATTTTTTTTCTCTAAGACAGCATAATTTTCTGGGTTTTGAACATTGTAAGCTAGAAAAAATGCTCCTTTCTTTAAATTAACACCTTTTTTTAGAGTTTGGTAAAATCCTTGACCATAAAAAAAATTATCCCCTAACATTAAACAAACGCTTTGATTTTTTATTAATTTTTCTGAAATTAAAAAAGCCTCCGGAATACCATTTGCTTTTTTTTGGACAATTATATGAATTTTCATTCCTAGATACTTTCCATCAGAAAAAATTTTTTCATAAATTTTTTTACTTTCCTTATCACAAATTAATATTACTTCTTTAAACTTACATAACATTAAAACACTTAAAGAGTAATAAATCATTGGCTTATTATAGACTGGCATTAGATGCTTATTAATTCCCAATGTTGCAGGTCTTAATCTAGTACCAGTTCCACCTGCTAATAATATTGCTTTCATGATATTTTTTCTTATGAATTACTTTTATAATAATTTATAGTTTTAAGTAAATCACTAACTATATTTGTTTTCGATTTCCAACCTAATCGTCTTATTTTAGAACTATCGACTTTATACTCTTTATCATGACCAGGCCTATCTGTTACTCGGACTAATTTTATTTTTGTTACATCATAATTTAAATATTTTTTGAATATTTCTATAATTTTTTTTACAAATTTTTTATTTTCAAACCTAATTCCGCTACCAATTAAAAAATTTTCTTTAGTCAAATTCTTAGAAATTATATAATCAATACTAGACACAAAATCATCAACAAATATCCATTCTCGTTTTTGTCTACCATTACCATAAATAGGTATTTTTTTATTATTTAAAATATTATTAATAATAACTGGAATAAATTTTTCTTTATCTTGATTTGGTCCAAAATTATTACAACAATTTACGATAGTAGATTTATAACCGTAAGTACTATTCCATGCTGAAACAAGATGATCTGCAGAGGCTTTTGAAGCTGAATAGGGCGATCTAGGGTTATATTTTGTTTTTTCATTAAAAGATTTATTATTTATAACATGACCAAAAACTTCATCAGTTGAGATGTGTATTAAGAATATATTCTTATTTATAGATTTGAGAATATTATAGGTTCCCAATATGTTTGAATTAATAAACTCTCCAGGGGATTTTATAGAATTATCCACATGAGACTCTGCCGCAAAATGAACAACTATCTTAGGTTTGAATTCTTTAATAGTTTTATTTAATTTTGATAAATTACAAATATCAATTTTTAAAAAATTATAATTCTTAAAATTTCTTATTTTGGAAACATTATCATGATTACCTGCATAAGTTATTTTATCAATGTTTAAGAATTTAGTATTTTTATATTTTTGAACCATTAAATTTAAAAAATTTGATCCAATAAATCCACATCCACCTGTCACTAATATTCTATTAATCATTATTGCTAGAATTTATATCTTAAATATATTAAAACTAAAATAAATTATTATGAATAATAAAAATAAAAAAATAATTAAAAATAAAATAAAAATTATCAGAGACTTAAAATCAAAAATTTTCTTCAAGAATTTAAAAACTTATGATTATTTTGAATTTAAAAAAAAATTAAATTCAGTAAAATTTATTTTAAAATGTATAGATCTTTTGAGTAATGGGTATATTTTTATATTAAAAAATTCAATTAAATCAGATTTTTTAGAAAACACTAAAATTAAACTTAATAAAATTATACTAAAAGAAAAACCAATTGATCCAAAAATTGTTTCAGGTATTAAAAATGGTTTTTATATTTCAAATAATTTATCCTCAAAAGGTTATAAAGCAGTTGATAAATCCTTTTATTTTTTTTCCTGGAATAAAGATAAAACCAAAATTTACAATAAAATAATCAATATTTATAAACCTCTAAAGATACTCAATGGACTTGATCAAAATGAATTAACCAAAAATAAACCTAAGGACGGAGTAGTTGAAAGATTGCACATAATTAATTATCCTTTAAATTCAGGTCGTATTTCAACTCACTATGATCCTACAAATGTTAGTATTTTTAACTTTGGATTATATGCAACGGAATATGGTACAGATTACGACAAAGGAGGTTTTTATGTATTAAATAAAAATAAAAAAAAAATCTTTATTGATAAAAAAATTAAAAAATCTGATATTATACTTTTCTTTCCGTCCTTAATTCATGGTGTTGACAAAATTAAAAATGTTAAATTAAATAAAAATTCTGATGGTAGATGGTTTATAAGTGTTAATCCCGTACAATCTCATGAGATTAAAAATAGAATTTATACAAAAAAATTTTGATGAATATTTGGAAAAAAATTAATCCTAGAGATTTAAAAAATATAGACAATCAATCAAAAGATGGATTTAACTCTGATATTTGGATTAATAAAATTAAGAAAAAAATTTCTAAAAGTATTTTTCTTTCTAAAAAAAAAAAATTTATGGAATATTATATATCCTCATCTCCAATTCCATGGATTTTATTGAATGAAAAAAAAAAAAAAATTAGAATCTTGGATTTTGGTTCTGGTTTTCAAGAAGTTTTTTTTCAACTTATCAACTGTAAAAAAAATAGATATATCATAATTGACTCAATTGAAAAAGAAAATGTTTGTTGTGAGTTAAAAAAAGAAGATTTTTTTAAAAATAAGAGTGTTAAAATTAATTTTTTTGAAAAGATTAATTTTAATATGAAGTATGATTATGTTCATATAAGTGACTCTTTACAATACATGCTAGATTGGAAAAAAATTTTAATTAAGATTTCAAAAAAAAAACCAAAGTTTATAATTTTGAACAACCTACCAGCAGGAGATTTTAAAACTTATTACACAGAACAAAACTTTTATAATAACAAATTAATTTATATTTTCTTTAATTTGAACGAAATAAAAAAAATATTAAAAAATTATGAAGTAGCCCACGAGTCATTATTTTTAAATAAAATTAAAAATGAATACATTGAGTATCCACAAAAAAATTTTAAAAATAAGGATAAGTTAGGTTTTCCAAAAACAGTAGTATTTAAACTTAATTTTTGATTTTTCTGATATAACCTTTGGGGTTATTAGTAAACATTTGTTTGTTACAAATTTTATCATCAATTTTAAATTTTTTATTTTTCATTAAGAATATATCAAGAGCATTTTTAGGATTATTACCTTTACCCCATTCCCTTAAACGATGTTCTTGTTTCGGAATGTGTTCTATAATAGTATCACCAACAATTATAATATCATTTTTTTTGCACAGCTTACTAAATATATTTAATTCTTTTAAGACATGTTCTTTGGTATGATTACTATCTAAATGTATTAAAATGCGTCTATTGTTTTGTATTTTTTTTTTTATTTCTCTAAAAAGTTTTAAATTTGTTGAGTCCTCCTCATATAAAAAAATATTATTATTCTTAGCTTTTGTTAAAATGCTTTTTTTTAAATTTTTAGGTATGTAAATATCTATACCAATAATTTTTTTGATATTATTTTGCTGTGATAAAGAGTCATAGAATAACATAGTGCCACCCCATGCTACTCCAACTTCAATAATTACTTCTGGTTTTAATTCAGATATTATTTCTTGAAGTGTGATTATATCCTCTGGTGTTTGAAGAATTGTTTCACCTTGCCATGAAAAAAAGTATGAATAATTATGTTTATCTGATTCTACGTACAATTTTTTTGAGATATTTTTAATTTTTAAATTTTTATTAAATTTTTTAATCCATAATTTTTTTTTTTCTAAAAATTGATTTTTTGATATTATTTTTTTTTTCATTATTATTGTTTAAAATTGATTTGCTATCCCTATAAATAATTAATAAAAGAATTACAACATGATTGATGGAGTAAAAATAATCAACATAAAAAGCAATGTTGATAATCGAGGATATTTTAGAGAAATTTTTAGACCTGATGAAATAGGCAGAACAAAATCAATAAAGCAAATTAGCCATTCATTTATAAAAAAAGGTGTAATTAAAGCTTGGCATGTACATAAAAAACAACATCAATGGAATTACCTTTTAAAAGGAAGGATTAAAGTATCTCTATTTGACCTAAGAAAAAAATCAAAAACGTTTAAAAAAATACACTCGTTCGAGTTAATTGGAGATAAAAGTAAAATTGCTTATTTTTTCCCTCCTGGAATTGCACACGGTTATATTACAAAAAATTCTGAAAATCATATGATTTATGGAACGTCTGGATATTATGATATTACAGAAGAATATAAAATTCAACCGACTAAATTTGAAATTTTAAATTATTTTAAATGAGAAGAAAGCATATTATAATAGTTGGTTCAGAAGGATTCATTGGTGAAAGTTTCTGTGAAAAATTAGCTGAAATTAAAAATTTACAAATCATAAAAATTTCAAGAAAAAATTTTGGAGATAGCTATATAAATTTAAACTGGTTTAAAAAAATTAAAAAAAACTCAATAATTTATTTTTTAGCATTTGAAAATGATTTGAATTTTTTTGAAACAAATTACATTAATTTGACCAATAAGTATGAATTATTTTGTAAAAAATTTTTCTCTTTTATAAAAAAAAAAAAATTAAATCCTAAAATTATATTTACAAGCACAGTGACCGTTTATGGTATGACAAATAATAAGCATGTAAATGAAAATTTTAAGACAACACCAATCAGTTGGTATGATTTCACCAAATTAACAATTGAAAGATATTTTGAATTCTTTAGCAGTATTTATGCAATTGATTTTGCATGTCTAAGACTCTCAAATGTTTATGGTTATACAAAATATTCACAAAACAACAGGGGCTTCATAAATAAAATCATAAAACAATCCATTGAAAAAAAGAAAATATCAGTCAAGATTTATGATAATGGAACATATTATAGAGATTATATTTATATTGATGATGTAAATTCTGCACTGCTATGTTTTTTAAATAAAAAAAAATTAAAAGATAAAATTTTTAATCTCTGTAGTGGCAAAAGTATATCTATGTTAAATTTACTAAATAAAATTCAATCAAAATTGATAAAAAAAAATATTACTCTCAAAATTATAAAATCAAAAAGTCCTAATAATATAAACTTAATTAATAAAAGAAATTTTTTTGGTTGCAATTTAAAGCTCAAAAAAAACATTATGTGGAAGCCTAAATATGATATTGATAAAGGTATTGATAAGACTATAAAAAAATATTACGTTAAATGAAAATTTTGATAACAGGTGGAATGGGCCATATAGGTTCAAAGTTAATTAATAAATTAACTT
>MDSZ01008693.1_pt1 | contig 11264 bp, 14 predicted proteins | sample 811201 | NCBI WGS metagenome assembly MDSZ01 (sample SAMN05326647, study PRJNA326480) | marine metagenome | isolation source: seawater | place: Indian Ocean: North | collected 2010 | reverse complement strand
GTCAGCTTTAATAATTCTGTACCATGGATGTGCTTCAGCTGAAACATCTACTCTTAAAAAAAACCAAAACCAGTAACCACCCAAACAAGTCATGATAGCTCCAGTATGCCAAAGTATCGGCCAATAAACAGGTGTACTCAAAACACTATCTGAATATCTAAATATCATCACCGCCGAAGCCAACCAGAATAAGATTGTACCGTACATTCCTAAAATATGTGCAAGCCTTCTTTTTCCTAATCCTAATTCAGCTGTAGTTGCAATATCATGTGCTATTGTCTTAAAAACTACAGATGTTTTTTTGCTTGATGATAATTTAATTTTTGCAGATTTTTTTGCCTTCTGAATATTTTTAAAAAAATACACAACATTTTTTTTGTGCATCATATCTAAACTTGTTCCAATTATAATAAGTAAAATCATTAAAATTACAAACCCTTGAATAAAAATAGATGGAACTGTATTAGACAAAATTAAAAACGGATTATTAGTAATCATAACTTATGATATATTTTTTTTTATAGGTTGGTCAAGTGTAAGCAGAATCACAGTTTACCATCCTTTCTCATTTGCGCTCTAATTTTAGTAGCTGAAATTTGCTGGGTTTTTTCATCAAGGACTATTTCTTCCATTTTATATCCCACTTTTCTACCGTAACAAATGTTTGTTATGTTTGGTACGAGGGTTATTTTAAACCTGCCCGTGAAGTCTTTAAGAGCCTCAGAAATATTTTTTTTTACAGTTTCAAAATTAAATGGATTATCGTCAACTCCTTGGACATCTCTCACCATTATATTAACTTGACCTGTTTTTTTTAAAATTTCTTCGAAAAGTTTTTGATGGCCAGCATGCCATGGCTGCCATCTACCTAACATTTGAGCTGTTGGTTTTTTATTATCCCAGACATGACCGTCGTTTTTCATTTGGTCTGTCATTAATATTTTTAAGCAGCGGCTTGTATTTTATGTTTTGAAGACATCCCACTTAGAAAATTCCAAAGATATCTTGCTGTTAACATAGAAGCTCTCTCTGCTTTCTCTTTTTCATTTTCTGATAAAGCATCTAAAAGCTTTTCACATTCTTTTCTATGTATAACATCAGCAGCTTTATGTGCCTCAAAAAATTCAAGACCTTTTTTTGAGGTAACCCCATAAAATTTTTTTAAACCTCTTATTTTTGTTTCTGCAATTTCAGGTATCTGCCTCTCATAAGTATATAAAGAAGCCAATCCCTCTGCGTATGATTTTCTAGCTTGGTGAAAGAAGTTTTCAATCATATCTTCAGTAAACCATTCTCTTTTGACGTCTTCAATTTTTTTTGAGTCCGCTCCCATTGCAAGTGCAAAATTTTTCCAAAGTTTTGGGTGATCAGCATTTGGATTTTCTTCGTCTTGTAGATTTTCAAGTAAAATTTTTCTTTTTTCAATATCTTCACAAATTGAATGAGTAGCGCTTATATATCTAGGGAACGCTTTTACATGCTGGTAATATTGTTCAGCATAATCTTTAATGATTTCTCTTGTTAATTTTCCTTCATTCCAAGATTTATAAAACGGGTGGTTTAACAAATGATATTGGTCTAATTTTTTATTAAGTTCTTTTGAAAACATATTTCTCCTTGGTTAATTGACTTTATTAAAACTGATTCAACTTAGTAAATAGAATAATGATTTATCCACATCATGTATACAAAAAAAGGTGCGATGTTCTTGTTTTGATTCACTTTTGATTCCAATTTAGACTCAAAATACAACCTTAAATTGTTGCTTCAGATCTCTGAATTGGCCTCTCGTTTATTGGATAATGAACAATTGTTGCGAATATTGAAAGAACAATCGCCATATAAAAAGCGTTGTCATAAGAACCAAATTGATCATAAAAATAGCCCCCGAGATAGGCGCCTATAAATGCTCCTACTTGATGACTTAAAAATACAATTCCAAAAAGCGAGCTTAAATATTTAGTTCCAAATATTTGGGCCACTATACCATTTGTTGGTGGAACAGTAGACAGCCAAAGTAAACCAAAAGTAATACCAAACACGATAGACATTAATGTTGACGGCGGAGAAAAAATAAAAATTGCTATCGCTAGAGCTCTTAATGCATAAAGAATGCACAAAAGACTTTTTTTTCTATACTTAGTGCCTAAATAACCCATGCCTAATGTACCAAAAATGTTGAACAATCCTATTAGAGCAAGAATTATTGTTGCTGACCATCCTCCCATACCTCTCTCTTGCATATATCCAGGGATGTGTGTTGCAACTAATGTAATTTGAAATCCACAAACAAAAAAACCAGCATTTAGTAAAAGGTAACCTTTATGAGAAAAAGCTTCTTTCAAAGCTTCTAAAAATGTTTGATCCTTTAAAATCGATTGTTTCTGCTCGATTAATTTTTTTGGTTGAAATATAAAAATAGAAACTATTGAGCCAAATAAAATAAAATAAAGAAAAAATTTTAAAGTTTCCTCCCATCCAAATTCACCCAGAGAATATTTTGTAAAAAGTGGTGCTATGAAATAGCCAACAGAGGCAGCAGCGGTTACCATGCCAGAAGCAATTGTTCGTTTTTCGTTAGGAAAGTGTTTGCTTACTTCAGAAACAGGAACGCTTATAGCTGTGGCACCTAAGGCTATACCTATTAAAACACCTAGGCTTATTTGAAAATAAATACCCGTGTTAGGTCCTGAGTAAAGCATAAAAATACCAGCACCAAATATTAAAAATCCAATAAATACAGCTTTATTACCTCCAAATCGATCTGCAACTAATCCAAACAACGGCGAAAACATACCCCAAAAAATCATTTGAATTCCAATTGCAAGACCAAATTCTGTGCGTGTGCATCCTAGCCCTTCCTCAAAAGCCTGAAAGAATAACCCAAAAGTCTGTCTAAGACCCATTGAGATCATTATCACTAGACAAGCCGAGATGAGGACAATAAGAGTTAATCTATTATTAATAAATTTTTCTGACATTTATTTTACAAATTTGAGAGCTTTTTTAAGATCAGTTATTAAATCATTTGGGTCTTCTAATCCAATATGTAGTCTTACAATATGTTCATCTTTACCAAAACGGTAGAAATGTCGCCCTTTTATATATTCAGTATTTTTTTTTAAATCTTGTAAAATTGCCAAACTTTCAAATCCACCCCAGCTATAACCAATTCCAAACAATTCAAGTGAATTTACAAATTTGATAACTGAAGATTTTTTTTTACTTTTTATAACTATAGAAAATAAACTTGATGCTCCGGAATAATATTTTTTCCAAAGTTTATAATTTTTAGATGATGGTTTGTGAGGAAATAAAACCTCTTTTATTTTTTTATGTTTTTTGAGAAAACTTATAACATTCTTTGCATTCTCATAATGCTGTTTTAATCTTACATCTAAAGTTCTAAGACCTCTTATGATTAAGTAAGCTTCATCAGCTGACATTCTATACCCAGATAATTTATAAAAAAACATGATCTTTTTAAAAACTTTTTTGTTTACTGCTAAGGTTCCCCCCATTGCGTCGGAGTGACCAGAAAAATACTTTGTTGCAGATGAAAATGATATATCAAATCCAATTTTGAGAGGTTTCAAATATAACGGTGTTCCCCAAGTATTATCAAGCATGGTTACAATATTTTTCTTTTTCGCAAGTCTGATGATTTGATTTAAGTCTTGAAATTCAAAAGTATTACTCCCTGGATTTTCTACAAATATCATTTTAGTTTTATGCGTAATTTTATTTTGTAAATCCTCAAACCTCTCTGGGTTATAAAACCTTGCTATAATATTAAATTCTTTCAAAAGATCTTCTGTGATTTCTTTAGTAGGACCGTAGACGTTATCTGAAACAACTATTTCGTCTCCTGGCCTACAAATACTCAGTAAAGCTAAAGATATTCCTCCAAACCCCGTGCCGGTTAAAAAAACGTGATAAGCACCTTCGAGCTTTTTGATAATATTTTCCAGTTCGATTGTTGTTTTACTGCCGTATCTGCCATAAGAATAGTGTGAAATATTTTTATGTAATTTAATTTTTTTCTCATGAGAGGCCAGCTCTTGCATTGTATTAAATAGTATTGTTGAAGCTCTTGTTACAGGTGGATTTGCAGATCTATTAGTATCATCTGTAACTGGATGTTTTAGATACGTGTTTATGGACTTTTTCATAAAATAAGTATATTTGAACCTTATATAAGTTTTTTTAATTAAGATATAGAAAAGGAGGCTAAATTATGGGATACCCTAAAAAACATAGAGGTAGACGAAAAATTGGATCTAAGAAAAGAAGAGCTAGGAAACGAAATAAAAGAAAATAGAAATAAACTTTATGCAAGTAATTGAAAATATTCGTAAACTGAGTTTATGGATATTTATTTTACCCTTTGTGGCAATTAATTTTTGTTTATTAATATCTATAAATTATGAGTTTTTAGACGGAACAATATTTTCCGTTGATCAACTTGGTAGATCAAATTTTGTAATACCCTATATTGATGGAAGTCTGTCTATTAGTAGAGCTTCAAGAACTTTCCCGCAATATCTAATTTTTAAACCCTCAATGATAATTTGTGCAATAATGTTATACTTTTATTGGCAAAATAATAATAAGTTAGTTAATAGCTTTTACGAAACAAAAAATATTAATTATAAATTCAAAATGTTTGGAATTTTATCTGCAGTTTTTTTGGTAATTCACTCAATATTTTTAGGAATAAAATTTGATATTCAAATTTATAAGCTTTTCAGAAGAGTGGTTCTTTTATTATTTATTATATTTGAAATAATAGCTCAAGGTATACTTGTCTATAATTTTTTTAAATTGAAAGAGAAAATAAAAAATCTTTTTAATTATAAAATTTTAAAGTGCAAAATTTTATTAGTTTCTACTTTATCTGTAATCGGATTATTGAGCATTCCTCTTCTTGTAACAAAAGGTAACACACATATTAAACACGCACTGGAATGGAACTTTTTTTTAGGAGTTATATTATTTTATCTTTTGACTAGGTTTTTATGGAGAAGAACCACTTAAATTTCTAGGCTTTCGCCCAGAAATTTAGTAGTTTTGGTTCGTCGTTGTAGGCGCTACCGCCGAACCTCCCGATCAACCATTTTAGCGCTACTCAGCTGATCTTTCTGCCCTTTAAGCTTGAACCTCTCGGCTTTTCCCTAAATGGCCAGTTAAGAGTTGCCTCTTAATTAATTCCATTAAATCACATTAAAAAATAATATATATCACTTTATGGTTGTTAATTTCTATTGTCTGTGGATTAAGTGGATAATTGTTTATTGAAAGTTTTATCAATCCAACCCCCGCCTAAAACTTTAAATCCTTTCATATCTTGATTGTAAAAAACACAGGCTTGACCTGGTGAAATCCCTGTTTCTTTTTCTAGTATCTCTACATCAGCTTTATTATTATCTATATTAATTTTTGCTTTAAGCAATTTACCTGTTGATCTAACTTTAATTAAGATTTCTTTTTCAAAGTCTTTATTACTACCAAGAATGTTTAAATCTCTTAATTTCATTTTTTTTATAATCAATGCCTCCTTTGGACCTACTGTAATAGTGTTTGAAATTGAGTTAATTCCTATAACATAATATGGGTCCTGACTTGAAAGTTTGATTCCTCTTCTTTGACCAATAGTATAATTAATTATTCCCTCGTGTTCACCCAGTTTTTTACCATTTAAACCTACAATATCACCTTTCTTAAAAGACTCAGGTCTAAATTTTTTTATAACAGAGCTGTAGTCACCATTAGGGACAAAACATATATCTTGGCTATCAGGTTTTTGAGCAACATTTAGATTTAAATTTTTAGCAATTTCTCTTGTCTCGCTTTTATCTATTTGTCCAAGAGGAAATCTTAAAAAGTTAAGCTGTTCTTGAGTAGTTGAAAAAAGAAAATAACTTTGATCTCTTGAATAATCTTTTGCTCTATACATTAAGGCTTTATCGCCACCCTCTACCCTAGTAACATAATGACCAGTAATTAATGCATCTGCATTAAGATCTTTTGCGTATTTAAATAAATCTCTAAATTTAACTGTTTGGTTACATTGCACACATGGAATTGGTGTTTCACCCGCATTGTAGCTATCAATAAAAGAGTCGATTACCTCTGTCTTAAATTTTTTTTGATAATATAAAATTTTATGATTAATATTTAAATTTTCTGAAACTCTTTTAGCATCTAGTATATCCTGTCCAGCACAACATTGTCTGCTCTCAGTTGAATTTTTAGGGTCATTATAAAGTTTAAGGGTAATGCCAACAACATTGTAACCATCTTTTTTCATCAAGCCGGCTGCAACTGAAGAATCAACTCCTCCTGACATGGCGACAACCACTTTAGTATTTTTTGGTTGTTTATTTATCCCTATAGAATTAATCATGAAATGTATATATTATAATTTGAGAAAATTTTCCATAATGCATTTTGATTTTGAGCCAGGTGACTTAGTTATAAACCCAAAAAATAGAGACTGGGGTATTGGTCAAGTTCAATCTATAATTAAAAATAAAATCACTGTAAATTTCCAAAATTGTGGTAAAAAGGTCATCAATTCAGAAGTTATTGTTTTAGAAAAAGTAAAAAAATGAATTTTTTAGAAATAAAAGAAATAACAGAAAAATTAATAGAAACTGTTCAATTAGCGGGTCAAGAATCTATGCGATTGTATAATGAAGGGGTTAAAGTGACAATAAAAGATGATAATTCACCAGTTACTAATGGAGATATAAAAGTAAATGATTTGATTACAAAAAAAATCAAAAAACTAACTCCTAACATACCTATAATTTCAGAAGAAACAGTGGATTTAAAAAAAGAAAATACAGAAAGAATTTTTTGGCTAATTGACCCAATAGATGGAACAAAAGAATATATAGCGGGCAAAGATGAGTATACTATTAATGCTGCATTGGTAATAAATAAAAAACCAGTAGCCGGACTTGTGGGAGTACCTAAAAAAAAACGTTTATTTTATTCATTTGGAAAAAATGAGAGTTATCTTTTGGAAAACGATATCAAAAAGAAAAATAATTGCTCAAAAAAAACACCCAAAAATGAAATCATAGCACTTTCAAGCTCAAATAATCCCTCATCAGAGATACAAACGAGGCTCAAAGATTACAATGTAAGTTCAACAGTAAAAATGGCAAGCTCTTATAAATTTTGTGTTATAGCTAGCGGAGAATATGATATTTACGCAGCTAAAGAGAGAGCAATGGAATGGGATTATGCTGCGGGCCACGCAGTTGCAGAACAAGCTGGAGCAATAATTACTACATTAGAGGGAAAACCTTTTTTATATGGAAAAAGCGATTATAAAAATCCCAGCCTTTTAATAATGAGAGCAAAAAATTTAAATGGTTAAAACAATCTTGATCATTTTGGTATCTGTAAGCTTATTCGGGCTAATAGTTTTTATTTTGGTTAAGAATGCTTTAAGAAGAAAATTAAATTTTTTAATTGAGGAAGAAAAAAAAAATAAATCAAATAATCTTAAATAATTTATTAAATTCGGCAGTCTCCATATCTAAAACTCTTTTTGAAAGTTCAAAATCAAAACCATTCCTAGCTAAAATTCCCATATCTTTTTTGTAAAAAAGCTCTCTATTTTTTTCAGGTCTTGTTGGCCCAATTCTTCTTCTTTTACATAACTTCAAAGCAGATACAAAATCTGGTTCAATTTTTTCCTCTTTTATTTTTTCTATAGTTTTTTTAATAAATTTGCTATCCACACCTTTTCCAATTAATGTTTTACTAATTTTATTTAATGAATATCCTCTTTTTAAGTACATTCTCGCTTTTGACTCTGAATACATTTCGTCGTTTAAAATTTTGCTTTTTTCAAGATTATTTAAAATTTCATCTATTATATTAGAAACTTCTTTTTTTGAATTTTTGCCCTTAATTTTGGTTAAATATTTCTTCAACAAATAAACTTTTAATTGTTGTTTTGAAGGATTATAGTTTTCGAGATAATTATAGGCAAGATCTCTTAAATTAGTAGTAAGGTCATCAAAATCTTTTTTATTTGTTATGGGATTCATGAAGTTAATATACTATATTATTTTTTAATGATTAATAATTTTCAAGAGTTTTTGACATACGAAAATATATATTTGGTTGCAAACTTAGGTATTATACCCTTTTGGTTATTGCTTATAATTGCCCCAGGTCATATGTTAACAAAGTTTTTGACCCAATCGATCATTCCTGCTCTTTTACTAGCTTTTGCTTATATCTATTTGGGATATAATATTTTTTTATCTGGAAACATTTTCGATGGTTTTAATTTATATTATGGTATCAATGAACTTTATGCTGTCTTTTCTGATGAAGCTTTTTTATTAATTTTTTGGTTACATTTTTTATCTATAAGTTTATTTGTAGGCTCGTGGATTGCTAGTGATTCTATAAAGTATATGGTGCCAAGATTTTTCACTGTTATATCTTTGATAACAACTTATTTTTCAGGACCCGTTGGTTTGGTAATTTACTGGTTAATAAGAATATTTTTTGCAAAAAAAATAAATTTTAATGAATAAATCTTTCGATTTTTACTTCGATTTCATAAGCCCTTACGCTTTTCTAGCTCATAAACAAGTAATTAAGTTGGCTAAGCAAAAATCTTTTAATATTAATTACAAACCAATTCTACTTGGAGGTCTCCATAATTTGCATGGTATTACTGCACCAGCATTCATACCTTCAAAAGCAAAGTTTATGATAAGAGATTGTAAAATGATCGCAGAAAAAAATAAAACAAATTTCAAATTTAATTCATATTTTCCAATTAAAAGTTTAAATCTTATGCGAGGGGTATTTATAGCTCGAGAAGATAATTTTCAAGTTTTTTATATTGATAAGATTTTTGAGGCTATCTGGCGTGATGGTTTAAATATGAACGATCAAAATATAATAGATAGAGTTTTAAAAAATTTAGATATTAATCCAAAAACATTTTATTTAAGATCTCTTAACGAAAATATTAAAGATGAATTAAAAAAAAGAACAAATGATGCTTTTAATAAAGGAATATTCGGAGCCCCGACCTTTGTTGTTAATAATAAAATATTTTGGGGTCAGGATAGACTGACATTTGCATTAGATGAATTAAATAAATAGTTATTTTTTTTCTTTAGTTATTACTTCGAAACCAGCACTTTTAAGAGCATCAAATCCGCCTTCAGCATTTGCCACGTTTTTAAATCCCATTTCTTTAAGAGCTTTTGTTGCTAAAGCTGATCTAAATCCCAGCGCACAGAATAAAACAATATTTTTTATTTCTCCAATTTTTTTTTCTTGGTAGTATGAGCTTTTAGGATCCAGCCAAAACTCTAACATTCCTCTAGGTATATGTATTGAGTCTTTAATGGTACCTTCGTTCCAAAGTTCTCTAATATCTCTTATATCGATTAATGTAATCTCACCTTTCTCAACAGCTGATTTTATCTCTTCTGCTTTCATCACTTTAATAGTTTTATTTGCTTCCTCAACAAGCTCTTTAGAAGATTTTATATTCATGATAATAAAGCTATATAAAATTTTACATTATGAAACAATTAAAAAATAGATCAGATACAAGTTTTATTAAAAAATTATTTGTAAAAATTTGTAGAAAATTTGGTTTTGAATTAATCGATCAAAATAATTTTTTCATTCCAACTTCAAACTCGGTCATGGGTCAAACGATAAGTAAACCGGGTAAAAAATCTATTAATATTCCTTTAGGTGAAGTAAAAATTACAAGAAATATTAAAAGTTTAGACATTATTATCAGATCTTGCGCAAAAGTAAAAATGTTGACACAGAATAAAGAGAGAATTTTTAAAAAAGAGAAAATAGAATATACCTTAAGATCGATTAATTCTTTATTAAAATCTATAAATGTCGCAAAAAATTTTTTTAAAAATATAGATTTTAAAATTATTATAGTTGATCATGAATCTGGTGAGGATAATTTAAAGAAAATAAAAGATATTTTTATATTAAATAATCTGAATTTTAAATTAATTAATCTTGATGTTGAAGAATATAAAGACACTATTTCAGAATTAAATTATCAGAAGAAAAAGGTTAGTGAAAACCAAATCTCTAATATGTGTAACATCAACAAATCTTTAGATTTATCTAAAAATAGTACTGATTTAATTTATTTCGTAGAAGATGATTACTTGCATAAAAGAGAAGCTTTAAAAGAAATGTTATTCACTTACGAAAGACTTTCTTCTCAAGCAAATAAAGAGTTAATCCTATGTCCTTCGGACTATCCTTATCTTTATGCTAAAGCAGAAAATACTCAAATTTTTTTGGGTGAAAATTTTCATTGGAGAAAAATTGAAGAAAGTCTATGTACTTTTTTAACTAGTCGAGAAATAATAGATAAATATTGGGAAAAATTTTTATCTATGTGTAAGTTTGAACATTATCCATTCGAACAGCCTTTACATAAAATATATCAGGAGGAGCTTTGTGTTTCGCCTATACCCTCTCTCGCGATACATTGCACAAATGCTAATTCGATTTTTGGATTATCTCCCAATGTTGATATTAAAAAATTATGGGAAGAGAGTAATACTTAAATAAAAAGGCCCTTTTTTAACCAAGGGCCTTTTTCTTTTTTTACTTTTAGATTTAATCTCTAATTGAGTATGCTGTTACTCCAACTTCGGCTTTATCAGTTCCTAATTTCTCAGCTGCTTTACTTATCCTTAATCCTATAGTTGATTTGAGAATTGTAAAAGTGATCCAAGATAAAACAAAACTAAAGATGCATACTGAAGCAGTCCCAAGGAATTGTGTTCCAAAAGATGTTTCTGGATTTGTTAAAGGAACTACTAACGTTCCAAATATTCCAGCAAACATGTGAACTGGAATAGCTCCAACTACATCGTCTATACCGTAATTTTCCAACATTTTTGTTCCAAAATACATTATAATTGCTCCGATCGATCCAATTAGCATAGCTGAAATTGGTCCTGGTGTTAAAGGCTCTGCAGTTATAGCTACTAAACCTGCTAAAGCTCCATTAAGCATCATTACAATATCGGTTTTACCTCCAATTAATCTTGTAATTGCTGCTCCAGTAAAAGTTCCTGCAGCACCAGCCAAATGGGTGTTGACTGCAATTTTAGAAATAGCATTCACATCATCAAATGTTCCCATTGCTAATTGGCTAAAACCATTAAATCCAAACCAACCAAACCAAAGTAAAAATGTTCCTAATGTTACTAATGGTATAC
>MDSZ01054354.1_pt1 | contig 11265 bp, 11 predicted proteins | sample 811201 | NCBI WGS metagenome assembly MDSZ01 (sample SAMN05326647, study PRJNA326480) | marine metagenome | isolation source: seawater | place: Indian Ocean: North | collected 2010 | reverse complement strand
ATGACCATGATAACTACCAGTAAATGTAACTATGTATTTTTTGTTGTGTTTTTTACCCCATATTTTTATAAGACGATATGCAGCATCTGTAACTTCACTTCCTGAATTTAATAATACAACCTTATCATAATGTGGTGGTGATATTTCAAAAAGTTTTTTAATAAACTTATCCCTCACATCATTATTATACTGATAAGAAAAAGTTAAATCAGAATCAACTTGGGTTTTTATTGCAAGATTTATATTTGGATTTGAATGACCAGCATTTGTTACAAATATACCCGATGTCATATCAATCCACTTGTTTCCTTTATCATCATATACATTGAAATCTTTTGCCATACTCCATTTGACTGGCATCTCACAAATATTTGATGGTTCATATTTATGTTTTACTGCATAATAAGATTCGGTATCAAAATCGAAATCCCTAATATATCTATTTTGTGTCTTTATCATACAGAACCTTTAAAATTTTAAAATCATCCATTGTATCAACCTCATATGAAAAAGGTGTAACAAATGCTAACATCTTTTCACCATGTAAATTATTATGTGTCATAAAATGTTTAGGTCGTATTATGTCAATATAACCATTTGGATGATATGTCTTTGGTAGTGATTGTCTTGGTAAGTTGTAATAATCACCTTCAAGTTGATGGTCAAATAGACCACCCCAAGTTCCATCTTCGTTCTTCTTAAATGATTTATAAGCTGTTTCTGATGCCTCATGGGCTGACCTCAACGAAGTGCAATTTGGATTTTCCCAAAAATATTCAATTGTATCATCTATAACATTACTATCGACCATAGGTGTGCTTGCTCTCAAATGAACAATGTCATCATATGATTGTAAATGTTTCACCGCATGTCTCATTCCATCAATATCTAATGATTTATCTCCTGCCAATTCACTCGGTCTATCAATAACTTTTGCACCATAGTCCAATGCTACTTTCTTAATTTCATCATCTTCAGTAGAAACATAGACTTCGGATACATTTTGGGAATCTTTACTTGCAAGTATTGGATACCCAATTAAATGAATATCGTTTATCTTTCTTATATTCTTTCTCGGAACTCCCTTACTACCACCTCGTGCTAAAATTACAACCTTTAATTTTTTCATATACGATTTAATTCACCCAATTTGTTTTTAATAACTTCTTTAATCTTATCGTCTATGTCTGGTTTAATATCCAAAAAATTTTTGTCTGATAATACATAGTGTCCACAAATTTCAATCAACTCTCTTTTATTGCCTTCAGGAATAAAATCTTCATCAACCCATTTTTCCCATCTTTTTGATTCATAACAAATCTGATAATAATCCTCTATATCATCCCCCATCTCATCAAGATAACATTTTGTTTCTATTTGACCGAACTCAGGTGCTATATTTATTGAATCAAGTCCTAAATCAAATCTGTCCTTATAATCTTTTTGTGTCAAATAATCTCCGTTATGTTCTTTAGATTTTAATCCATATTCCTTACATATTAAAATCATATCCTCTAATCTCTTAGGATCAAATGTACCTGTATTATTTTGTTTTCCTAAATCTAAACCGACTCCCGATTGTACAACTGCATATTCTATATTAGAAAACCAAGCATGTTTAGAAAGTTCGTACAATAATATTTCTAACTCTCTAAGTGAAAATCTTCTTATTGCTTCCTCAGTACCGACTTCAAATTTAACATCTTGATTAAAATTGTAAATATAACCAATAGATGACAATGTTTCTTCTAACCCATCATCAAATTCTTGATACTTCTTCCAAGGATCAACATGGATTATATCAAAATAAATTGAATCGTGTAGGAAAGACTCGTAACCATCATCGTCCTTGTAACCTTGACCTGCTCCGCCGTGGTCTCTCTGTATTGGAACTCTACCATCAACATAAGTTGCAAATTCACCTGTTGTCCAATTGTTTACATATCCACCTCGATAATCGACCTGTCGTCTTGACGGAATAAAACCAATCTGACCATCAAATTCGATTACTGAATCGACCACATTTTTACTCATTGGGCCAATATAAAATTTAATATTATCCATTTAATTCTTGTATCATTTCCTTTGATTTAAAAAACAACAAATCACCAAATTCTTTTTCGTGTAGTGGTGCCATATTTAAAAATATAAGAGAAGTAATCATCTTAACTTTTTCTAAATCATACTCATTTCCTATAATCCAATGTTCATATACCGACTTAAATTCATCTAATTTTGGTTCTGATTTATACTCATAATGAATAACATCATCATCCATCTTACAGAAAAAATTACTATTATCTTTCATCAACTTATAGGACATCAAAACACCACCATACATTTTTGCTAAATCATAATATACATCACCAACAATATCTCCAGCAAAATCTTGTCTCCAATCTAACAAATAAAAATTTCTATCATCCCCATAAATAACATTATCAAATTGTAAATCTCCGTGAAAAAACTCAGTTGATATACCATCAAAAAGTTTATCCCATTTAAAATCCTCTAACATATTTTTAATCTTACCAACACTCCTACCATTAACAATATGACTATCTAAATATGATTTATCTCTATCTGATAAAAACTTATCCAACCTATCCATTGTTTTTTCTTTATAAAATTTTACACAAGGTTCATATAATTTTGGTCGGCCAAATGCACCTGATCCCCACATATTAATTTTTAAAAATTCCAAAAATTTTTCCCAAATGTCAATATCATTACAATCATATAAAGTTATACCATCAACCCAACCATAAGAATATAAATTCTTTCCACTATAAGTTAATTCTGGTACTAATTTTCTATCAGCATGTTTGTTTAGGTTGTTTGCTCTTTTTATTCTACCACTTATAAAATTTTCATCTGAAGATAATTTAATAAAATTATCATTGACCTTATACAAAAATTCTCCATTAGTTTTAGGAATACTATAACTTATAGATTTTTCAAATACTCTTTTTGCCCTAAAGTAATTATCTACCGTTCCTACATCATACCAATCAAAATTATAACTTTTTAAATTAGAATAATTACCAACCTTATAGTATGCACTTACTATCTCACTACCACTCAACGACTTCCAAAAAGTTTTATAATCATAAACTCCAGCCAAACCAATAAATGCATAATTATAACCACTTTCAGATTTATTCTTAAAATCAACTACATTACCATCACTAACATCTGCAGTAGCATATAACTCTGGCATACTTGTAGGATACAAACCAATCCAATCACAATCTGCACTTGGTATATCATCTGTAACAACCGTATCTGCTGTTGTCCAAATAAATGGTCTCTGTAAATGTTCTTTTGCCTGTGTGATTGAATAACCTGGACCAGTTCCCCTACCTTTATATTTATCAACCTCAACAAAAGTAAAATTTCTATTTGGATATGCAGAATTACAATATTCCTTTACCATCTGTCCCTTATATCCCAAGACTACCACAATATCATAATCACTTGGAACTTTATCTATAAGATGAGATATTATTGCTTTATTGTCTAATGGTAGTAATCCCTTATTTATATGTTCTGAAAAATTCTCTAACCTACTACCAAGTCCAGCAGCTAATATACATAGTGCTGGTTTTTTATGTTCGTGTTCTATCTTTCCCGAACCACGACCTGAATCATCATCAATTCTTACCACATCATCAACTTCAGGAGTAGAAACCTCTTGTAAAATTATATCAGTTATTGCTATAACTCTATGTTTTTTTGGTGGTTCTACTGTAAAAAAATCTCCAGCCTTCATTGTCTTTTTCTCTACTACACCATCATCGTTCTCCAACCAAACTTCTGCTGTACCTTCAATTATATAATTTGTTTCTAACTTCTTATCGTGATACTGATAACTTGTTTTTGTCCCAGCGTTAATATAAATTCTTTTATAACAATACTTATCGTTTAATTCTAACCAAAGTTCTTTTCCCCAAGGTTTATATACCGTTTTCATCTAACAATCCTTTGTTTCTTTCGAGATTAATAGCATATGCAGTATCTCTATCACTATTAGGTTTTCTATCATTTATAAGTATCCTATCACCACCCCCAAAACCCATAATTAATTGATCATAAGTTATACCAGCTCTTTGTAATTGTTTTATTGTAGATTCTCTTGCACTCTCTTTTCTACCTGTTGTAATTATTATTCTGTAACCTTTACCATCCCACTCCCTAAATTTTTCAAGAACTCCTGGTAATACCTCTAATACCAAATCTGGACTTTGTATTTCTGCTGGTTCATTGTGCTTTACTAATGTACCATCTAAATCACAAAATATTGTTTTAGGTGATTTCATTTATAATATCCTCCCGTGTTAAATTTTCCATTTGAACTTTATATCTTAATAAACTATAATCAGGTATCTTTTTATCTACATCAACTCCAAGTGGTTTACCGCCTCCTGTTCCAGTCGGAAAACAAGTTGTGAACGGAAACTCTACAATACTCGGCCGTAATAATCCAATTTTTCTCAAATGCCAAACTGTTAACATATGATGTGATATATCTTTCCATTGTGGACATTGACCTGGTAAAGTATACTCATCTAAATTATCAAACATATTTGAAAATTCATCCATATTTTCTGAACTCATCACGAATAAATCTCCTAATAATTCATCATTAGTACTAAAAGAACCACTTCCCCATCCATATACCCTATCTAAAAATTTTGATAAATAAACTTTTTCAATGTCATAACCTGAAAAATCCACACTTTTATTCCAATAATGGTCAAATCTTGCATTAACAATTAAATCATACTTTATATTATTTTCTTGTTCATATTGTTGTTTTAATTTCACAACCTCTCGAAATCCGTACCATCTACTATAGTGTGCCTGAATCCTATCTAAATTTGGTGCATGTTTAAGATGGTCTGGTAACTCAAATTCAATCTGATTTGTAAATATTGATTTTTTAGGTTTATATATCTCCTCAAATATATCTTTATCATCATAATGCCACGAATATAAAAATATATCAACATCATTATTTTTTAATATATTATCATCTAAAGATTTATATAAATATTTTGCCATTGTGGGTAGAAAATCTTCATCTTTTCTACTCCAACTTTTACCAGACAATCCACCTATCAATCCATTAATTGTGTATGCTATTTTCATATTAATCCCAAAAAATAACCTCATCATTAATATTATTATAAATATCGTCCTTGATTTCTTTATTATATTGTGCTGCCTTCAAAACAACTGCTACATTTTTACGACCTTCAAGTATCTTCGGTGATTTTACCTTCAATGAAGTTCCATAAAGTCTCTTTCCTTGTTTCATTGGACTATTATCTAATATACATTTAATTTTACTTATATTCAAACCATTTGAAATTAAAAATTGAGACCAGATATGTCCACCAAATAAAAATATCTCACCTTTAAACTTATCTATCTTCTCATTTAACTCCTTGACATCAGCTAACTGACCATCAACATAATCTAAAAATACCTTTTTATTTTTTTGATAGATGGAATGTGAATAAGTTACATCCTTTGGTTCTGATTTTTTAGTTGCATAAAATATACAAGGAAGTTCATCGTGATATTGTTTCTTGATTATCTCAAATCCAATATTACCAAGTATATTATCAACTAATTCTTCGGTTAAAAATACCGTATGTTCAAAATTTAATCCGTTGGTAAATTTATTTTCTACAAAATGAAATAAATTAGGAATACTGAAAATATGTAAGGTATCATTTTCTATTTGGTTGTAGATGGTTTTTAGGAAAGATATCGGGTCGTAAGAATGTTCTAAAACATGAGAATGAATTATAGCATCATACTTTTTATCAATGACATATTTCGAATCAAACCATTCCCTCAAATGAACATAGTTTGGCATAACAACCTCATCATAAACATGGTTTGGTTCAAGTGCTGTCCAATGATTGTTAGTGTTTTTTGACAAATACAACTTACCTAATCTACCACTACCAGCACCGATTTCAAATGTCGTCTTAGGACTCATTTCCTCAATGAACTTTGATAATTCTAAATCATGATTTCTCCAAACATTACCAACTCCATCATTATGTGGAAATTTATACACAAGTTCTAATGGAAAAATTTTCCTCAACTGAATTAAACCTGTATTTTGACAAATATCCCATATCTGATTCATAAGTATATCATCTGATTTTGGTTGTGTGGTACATGCCATTGAGGCTGGCATATTTCTAAAAGTATGTAATTGTTCTAATTTAGAACTACTATCTAACAAACTTTCTTTACGGACAATTGATTCCATACTACACTAATATATCATTTACTTTTCTTAATTTACTTGCAATAGGTTTCTCTGAATCATAAACTACCTTTTCCCCATCACCTAACATCTTTTCAAGTTTACGAACACTAACCATTAATTCATTAACACTTTCAATAGATGCCACTTGGTCTGAACCATACATTGTTCTATCCTTTGTGATATGAAACTCCAAACATTCCGAACTAAGTGCAGTTGCTCCCATTAGTGCCGCCAATCCGTTATAGTGATTTGAAAATCCAACCTTCAAATGTGGATATTTACCTTTTAATGTTGTAATATAATTCAAATTTATCTCATCTTCTTTTGTTGGATATGTGCTTGTACATGCTAAAATATATTCAACATTATCAAGAATATCAACTGCTGCATCTACTTCCTCTTGAGTACACATTCCTACTGATAATATAACTGGTCTACCAGAGTTGTTTAATGCCTCAAGAAAACCTCTATCAGTAGCCATAGCTGAAGCTACTTTGTGATATTTAACATCTAAATGTTCTTCTACCAATTCAAGACTAACCATATCCCAACAAGAAACTATAAAATCAAGTCCTTTACTTTCAGTATAGGATTCTAATTCTTTGTATTCTTCTATACTAAGCTCTATACCTTCTTTTTGTTCTCTTGTCGTTGTTCCAAAAGGTGATTCTCTTGGTGTATCCAATTCTTCCGTTGAATATACTGAATCTATATCCCTTTTTTGAAACTTTACTGCATCACAACCAGAATCATGAGCTAAATCAATCAACTCTTTAGCTATTTGAACATCACCATTGTGATTAATTCCGATTTCTGCAATTACATATACTCTGTCCATAATAAACTCCTATGTATTAAAAAATTGTATTCTATTTGAACCTATAAAAATTGATTTTGTATACTCTGTTGGTGTTAAGTATCCATTATCAAAAATACCATACCAAGTATCATGATTAAGGTTCAAAATCTTAACTCCTATATTTTTAGCACTTTGATTAATAATATTAAAATCTCTTTCCATCCACTCTCGTCTCCAACCTTTCCAGGAATCCTCTCCAGGTTTAAATTGTTTAAATAAAGTGTCTTGACCTTCCTTTGTTAAATCAGTATAAACACCACCATCTCCAAAATAATCCAAATCCATACCATTTATATAAACTGGATTACACCCCATTAAAACTGCAAAATTAATCATATAAACAGATGCTGTAAAACTACTCGCACTCATCATTCTCGGATATCTGGTGTATTTTTGAAATTCTTCTTGAATAGTTAATCTACCCTTTCTATCACAACAACCTGGAAAAAATTTATTAGCACTTGGTGCAAATTTTACACCATCCATTTTATAATTTTCCTCACAAGTTCTACCACCAAAATGTCTATTATCATATGGTAGATATGGTCCATCTAAATTTTTTTTGGCAGATTCTAAAGTTGAACTATCTGCTGTATCACAATTTAACAATGGTATTGTACCATTATCTGTGCATCTATTCAGATACTCTTTCCACTTGTCTGCCCCTACTGTCCATCCCCCATTTGCTCCTGTATGACATCTTAACCAGTAATCTGGTCTTGGATGGTCTTTGAACATACACCATTCATTTATTCCAATTACAATTATTTTTTTATTTTTATGTAACTTATTTATCTTTTTTCTATTAACTGAAGCACTTGGCCCGTGACACTCAATAACAGCAGGTTTACCTTTGTGTTTATCAATTATATCCTTGATTTCCCAAAGTTCAAACATTACAATCCTGCCCACTTATCAGATGGTATTTGATTGAAAGGAAAATGGTTATTACTACCATCCGAAAGGAATTTTTTAAGATTCTCATCACCCTTATTAAAATAAAATCTTGGTTCTAAAAAATTATATCCATTTATCTGAAAACTATAATTACTAATCAAATCATCATCCCCATGTGAACTGAAATTTCTAATTGAATTTGATTTTAATATATTAACTCCGTCTAATTCTATAGAATCTCTATTTCCCTCAAATAATCTATGTCTTGCAGTGGATGATATAATAATATCAAGTCTATTATTTTCCTTTATTCCCATTAATGATAATAAACCAGAACCAAGTATTGAAAATTCTTGTTTAGAAATTTGAATTTTATCCAATCCCCTTACTCTATCAATTACCGAATGTTGTTGAGTTGATTCTTTTGAAATTTCTATATCTTTCAGTTTACCTGTATGTGGTCCTTGATGAACAATATCTGGAAATGACCTAATATCACCTGGTAACCAATTCCATTTAAAGTCATTTTTCCAAAAAGAATAACCTAAACTCAATTGACACAAATGACTATGATACTTAATTTCTTCCCACCAAGTTTTCATAACATTTATACAATCTTGTTCATTATGTCGTCTAAACATTATCCCACTAATAACATGACCGAAATGTTCAGGAAACCCTTCTTCTCTATATTTGTCCATCTGTGGTACTATTAGTTTAGGATCATCTTTAAATGCTTTCATACCTCTTGATGGATCCAATTTATAATTTTTTTCTCCAAGTTGTAATATGTATTGTGCTGAATAATATGCACAATCGTGTGCATCTAAAACTGTGCTATTATGATTAAAACATGCCATATTTGCATCAGATAAATGGTCTTTTATCAAATAGTGAATATCATTTTTAACATTAATAGTTCCATCTATCCAAAGACTTATTTCATAATCAGGAAAAAATACATGCGGTTTTGTCTTATAATACCGAGAATTTCTAACTGGTTGTTCATAATAAGGTTTAACAACTCGTATATCCCAAACATCTGATTTAAAATGTGTTGAATCTGTAAAACATACAAAATCACAACCCTCAGGAATATAGTCTGGTTCTACTAACTCATCATACCCACCAAATATTGCAGTGTAAATAATTACTTTCTTTTTCATCTATATACTCATTTAATTATAAATAATCTCAACTCTAAATAATTCAACATATTTCATACTTTTCTTAAAACATTGATAGTTACTATGAAAACTTTTAAAAGAATTTTCAGAAAAATATGGTTTACTTAACTGACTTCTAAATTCCTTTAAGTGTTCTATCTTCTCTTCTAAATCTATTTCAACATAAAAATTAGGAATCCAACTATCCAATGTACTTGGTGTTCGATAAGATATTATTCCTATTTTTTTATGTCTAACCAATGCTGGTGTCATACTATTTACAATCCGATGTTCAAAATGAGAATCCTCACTTGGTAATGTAAAAATACAATCGTAATCCTCTGAAACATAACCACCACTCTCTAAAATATTTACCCACTCATCTTCTTGATGATTTACAACATGCTTAACATTGGTGAACCCACCATTAACATTATGTATTTTATTCCATATATTTTTACATTCTGTTTGTCTATCTTTACCAGTGCTTTTATCAAAATCTCCACCTTCAGATAATATTAATATATCAAATTCTGTATCTGTGAATTTACACATTGAACCTAACATACCATATTCGACATCATCTGGATGTGCACCAAGACACAAAACTTTATTAAAATTTAAAAACTTCATAATAACTCCAATGTATGTCGTCTATCCATATCTTCTTGAAACACAACTTTTATATCATTATCATTAAACATCTTAACATCTAAATAATCCTTACCACCTATTCCTGATAAATATTCAGTTGCTCCATATTGTACACAAATATCTACTAACCTATTTGTGGACTTGAGATGTGTAGGATAATCTATTTCTAATACTGTATCTATATCCAACATATTACAAAACTTATCTATTATACAATAATTAGTCTCTAATAAACTCTCGCTAATGCATTTATCGCATTCATTTAGTATAGACTTATATTCAGGTAAACTATTTTTAATTTTATCCCAGCTATTCTTTGGATCAATATATACTTTATCTCGTATTGGTTCTAATCCTTTTTTAATACTCATTGTGTACCACTTATCATTAAAATTAAATCTATTTTGGTATCCATTCTTTTCAAATTGACATTCTTTAAGTATTACAAAAATATCCACTTCTTTAATCTTCTGAAAAAACGGATACCAAGGAACAAAATTTGGTTGGTGTATTGATACTCTCATTTACAACTCTTTACAATGTTACAAATTTCAACTATATCATCGTCTGATAATTCTATATACATAGGTAATGAAAAATGTCGTTCTAAAAATTCATCTGCTATAGGACATCCATACTCACTTACATATGGTTTGAACACTTCTTGTTGATTACAAGCTGGCCAATATGCGTTTCCTGTCTGAACTCCCCTGTCCAATAGTTTTTTCAAAAACTCTGTCCTATCAATTTCACCATTTAACTTAACAATATATTGCCACCAAGTCTGTCTAATCAATTCATCATATAGTGGTAATTCTAACCACTCAACATCTTCTAAATTTTTTCTGTATAGTTCGGAAATCTCATTTCTTCTATTTATCCACTCATCAATATGTTTGATTTGTGATAATCCTAAAACTGCGTTAAACTCTGTCATCCGATAATTAGATGATGGAATTTCACACCTAACACCATAATCCAACCCATCTACTTCAACATCATTACCAACTACACCATGACTTCTCAAAATCCGTAACTTATCTGCTAACTCATCATCATTAGTGGTAATCATACCACCCTCGGCCGTTGTTATGATTTTAGATGGATAGAACGAGAATACTCCAACATTTCCTATATCACCTGCTGACATTTTATGGTCTTTGTTTATATCATATAATTGTGCTCCAAATGAATGTGCATCATCTGTTAAAAGGAACAAACCATTGTCCTCACAATACTCTTTTATATCTGACATTTCAGGTGTAATTAATCCTGCCATATGAACATGAACTACACCACAAACATCATCGCTCATATTTTGTTTGATTATGTCCAAAGAAAGACATTGAGTTCTTTCATCTACATCAGCAACTATTGGAATATTTCCTGAACGAATT
>MDSZ01058141.1_pt1 | contig 11266 bp, 7 predicted proteins | sample 811201 | NCBI WGS metagenome assembly MDSZ01 (sample SAMN05326647, study PRJNA326480) | marine metagenome | isolation source: seawater | place: Indian Ocean: North | collected 2010 | reverse complement strand
GACGATGATGATGATGATGATGATGGTGATGATGATGACGACGAGAACAAGGATGGGAAAGTCTTGACGGAAGCGGAGCGGTTGGTCCGACAGACGACACAAAACGACGCGCACGGGGAGAATCGAGACAAGGATGGAAATTCTTTGAGTTTACCGCTCTCTCGAGTGAAACGGATCATGAAACTGGACAAGAGCGTGAAAGTAGCCTCGGGTGACGCGACCAAACTCATCACCAAAGCCACCGAACTGTTTTGCGAAGTGCTCACGCAAAGCGCCTTGGGAAGCATGAAACTCGGGAAGAGGAAAACGATAAAATATCTAGACGTGGAACGCGCGGTGTTGAAGAAACAAAAGTTTGACTTCTTACACGACCACGTGAGCGCGATGAAACCGAAAGAAGGAGAGCCGAAGAAGATGACGGAGAAAGACGCGGCGGAGGCGAAGGAAAAGGAAGACGACGACGGGGAAAATACGCGCGGGAGTAAGAAGATTTCAGATTTTTTCGCCAAGACCGCGGAGGCGCCGGCGAAGGAGAAGGAAAACGAAGAAGTCGCCGCGGCGTAGAACTGTATTGAAACTATATGTACATACATACGACACGCGGCGATATCCTTTTTGCTCTCATGTTGTTCGTGTTATTATTAAAAATTATTCTCTTTTTTCTTTCTTCGTCGCGCGACTTCAAACTATATGGCCGCCAACTCGCTTTGTCATCGCGCTCTCCCTCTACTAAAAACATACTTTATATATATATATATATATATATGTAACAAGCTACGTATCTAAACTGATGATTCGTAAGACAGATTTCAAGGCAACTCGTCGTATACGCCTTCTATTCTTCTCGCGCCAGCGTTTCGCGCCACGTGCGCCCAATATCTCGCCTCCTTCGGGTCCGCGTTACACCCGTATCCTTCCAACATCATCTGCGACACCAACGCCGCTTGATTCGGATCGCCTCTCTTCGCTTGCTTCAACGCATCCATAAACCAGCGACAACACGCGTCTTCCGCCACCGCCGACAACTTCCCCGAGTGCAACGGTTCCATCGTTTCGGTCACCGCGTACGCTCGCATCGAGTGCGAGTCCCTGTGCACGTCATTCTCTTCGTCCTCCTCGTCTTCTGAGTCCGTGTCCTCTTCCGAGTCGCTCGTCAGCATCGCTTTTTCGCCGTCTCTCTCTTTCATCTTCTTATTCGTCGTTTTTTTCAGCAGTCGTTCTTTTTGCGTTTGGTGGCAGTTGTCGCACACGTCGTAATCTTCGCACACGTCGCAGCACCATCTCTTGCGCAAGATTGGAATTTCTCCGCACACGTCGCACGAGTATTGGAGCGATTTCCGCCGAATCGACGGTTCATACATCTCTTCTCTTCTTCTCTTCTTTTCCTTCTTCTTTCTTTCCCTCGAAACACGCGAAGGTGTACTCACGAAGGCGACACACGCTCGGACGTCAAAGTCGTTTCACACGAGCGCAAAGTTCGTTTTCTCCCTCTCGAGATTAGTCGCGTTTTCTCTCTCTCTTTCTTTCGAGAAAAAAAAGGGAGCGAGACACAAAAAAGAGACCACCCCCTTCGCGCGAGACGTCGTCTTCCTCGTCCTCCTCGTCCTCCTCCCGAACGACTTTGTTTTCGAAAGGCTTTTTTTGGTACGGTCCGTTAAAGCGAGGACAAAAGACGACGTAAACGACGACCACGACGACGACGACGACAAAGGTCCTTTTTTCTACCGAACTTTTTTTTTCCTTTTTTTTTCTCCCCCAAAAAAGTCCCGTCCAAAAAGCACCCTTGTGTTCACATTTAGGGTTTTTTAATTTAGGGTTTCCATAACGCTTTTTTTTTTTAAATTCTTTTTTATGACGTCTCTCTCTCTCGTGTTGACCTTTCTTTTCAACAGCACAATACTACACTACGCACGTGGTGCTTCTCTCTCTCTCTCTCTCTTTCTCTCTTTCTCTTTCTTTCTTTTGCACTTTGAGTAGAGAGAAAGGAGGAAGAAGAAAGGGATGATGATGATGATGACGACGACGACGACGATGATGTGCGACACCAGGGACGCGCTCGTCGCGCTCGCGCGGTCGGTGGAGAAAACGGTGCGCGTGGTGCGAGAGATTTGGAAACACGGGTACGTTCACTTTTCGTTCTGATCCCATTTTTGGAAAGAAGAAAGACGACTGATGATGATGATGATGATGATGATGATGATAATGGTTCCTCGCTGGAGAGGGAACGAGACGGTCGCGAGGATGGCGATGCGCGTCGCGGCGCTACTCTTCTTCTGCTGGAAGAAACGAGGCGTCGAGGCGAACGACGGATCTTCTTTCGTCGTGTGCGAGTACGGGTTTTCGAGAGACGAGTGCGAACGAAACGCTTTTGCGAACGACGCAGCGGACGTCGAGACTCGAACGCCGTCGTCGTCGTCGTCGTTTGGAACGCTCGGTCGGGTTTGGCCTGAACTCAACAACGAGAGTAAAAGTTCGACGTATCACGAAATGTGGTGCTCGGAAGGCACGTCGGGTGTGACATTCTCATCGAAAACGAAAGATTACGTTACGTCGATACCATCGAACGTTACGACGGCGGATGTAGCGTTCGACGCGCAATCGCGCGCGAGCGAGGCAAAAGCGTTTAGCGTCGAGTTTTGGATCACCCCTCGCTTATCAAAACGAGACGGGTTTACTGGTCGACACTTTACTCCGTTCTTTTCACTCGAAACTCCGAAAAGAAACGAGACGTTTAGCGCGTATACTCGGACGAGCATATTCGATTGCGCGGACGAGTTTGATTTTGCGCTGTATATATGGACCGATTTTAGCGTCGGGTTTCGATCGCGCGAACCAATTGCAATGCATCCAACGTTGATGGCGGAGACATGCGCTTCAATGGTGACAGAATCAAACGCGCTCATAGACGACTCTTTAAATCACTTTGTTTTGATGGCATCGTTTTCAGACGAGGCAAACGTGCTTGGCGAGAATCGAATCTCTTGTTACGTGAACGGGACGAAAATCGTAGACGATGTTATCGGAGACGTGCTAGTTAACGATACCGGTACGAGAAAGTTGCCATTCGCAAATGCGTGGCGAGATACATCCGCGCCGTATTTCGGAAGTACGAGCGCGAATAACAAGTACGACGCGAGTGATGATGCGTGGGAATGGACGAACACCGTACACGCGTTTACCATGTACGACAAAAAATTGAGCGACGAAGAGATTTTTCTCAATTTTCGCGCTGGACTACCGAACGCCGCACCACTGGTAGTGGATATAAACGTGACGATAGATGAAGACGTGAAAGAGACGAAAATTGTGCTTCAATATACGGACAATGATTATTACAATGCAACATCGACGAGTAACGCGTTGAATACTACTACAACCTCGACGATAAAGTATTCCTTTTCGATACTCTCTTTACCCGAGAAGGGCGTTCTGAAAGCCGTGCCGATTGAAGATAAAACTATTTCAAACGAAAGCGGCGATGGTGATAATGTCATGCAAACCGAGACGGCAGCGATAATTGTCACACACGTCCCATTCCAATGTTTCGGCAACGCCGTATTTTATACTCCAGAACCGAACGACCATTCGACCATAAACAACAACAACAACAACAACAACAACAACAACAACAACAACAATAATAATAACGGTGATAATAATGATAACACGCTAGAAGTGTACGCGAACTTTACGTTCAAAGCGACAGAAACATCCTTAACGAATGCCTTCGAGACCATCGACTCTTTAAACCAAGGGTTGGTTTCGATTTTCGTTTCGCCGGTGAATGACGCGCCGTTGGGCACATCTCAAGTCGTCGAGTATTTCGGACGCGAAGAAGATAAAACGTTTCAAATCGAGTTTCGTGACGATGTCGACGAAGCAGAGTACGTCTCAAAAATCGAGGTGTCAAAACTTCCAACGATTGGAAAGGTTAGCTTGTCGAGCGTCTCTTCGGAGAGTAGTAAAGCGTTAAATGTTGGAGATGTCATCAATGTTGCATCAGAAGTCGAAACGTTCACCTATCGATTACATGACGATGGCGACGGCTTCGGTGAAAAAGCAAACTTCGATCCCGCGGTCGTTGGAAGCAAAGGATACTTGACCGATTTTTTCTATTATTACGCGTACGACAAATACGACGAAAAATCTGTAAATGAAACCAAAGTGGAGTTTCGCATACAGTCGCCCGTTCGATGGGTGCCTCCTTCTTACTACTCTTCGGTAAAGGAAACGAGAGAAAATATGCCACTTGAATTTACCATCGAAGTTTTACGATTGGACTGTCGAGAAAATACAACAGAGGCTATTGTTGAGCGTTTACCTGCACACGGGACGGTGTATTTGACACAATCACTCTCAGTCTCGACTTCATCATCGTCTTCTGTCGTTGCGGAGGAAGATCGAAAAACGCATCTGAAAGAAAACGACGTCGTTCGTCTCGAACACATGCGAAGAGCTACGATAACAGAAGAAGAGTGGCAAGAAGGCGTGGAACGATGCATTGCGTTTGCAAAGGTAATTTTCGTTCCGGACGACTACTATTTTAACGCGCCAAATGTTGATATTTTCGGCGACGCGGCAACTTTGAGCACGACAAAATACGTAGCTTCGCCTCGTTCTCCGCTACTCTCGTTGAGTGCGAGAGATATTTTGGACGGATGGATGGTTTCATCGCTGTCATCGCCGTCTTCTTTATCATCGTTGTTATTGAACGTTTCGTTCACAGTCACAGCTGACATCCCGCACGCACCTGCAAAATTTGGGAACGTTTCTGTCGATGCGAGAGCGCCTCCTCCTTCGTACTTACTACGCGTTGATTCGAACGAAACAAATGTCAATGATTCGTCGTCAACGTTTCTTTTGCCCAATGGAGGGTACTTGAAATTTTACGATGCGTTAGAATACGACGCACGTCCAGATTACGACACCACTTTTGGTGTTGCCGTGACGATAAAGTCAATAAATCCCAGCGGTGCTGCCTTTTTTGCCAACGTTAGCATAGCGTTACCGAGCGAAAAAGAAGTCGTGCCATTTAACACCTCTTCGATTGTTGTCACGAAATGGTTTCGAAATCAGGTCAAAATTGCCGGCCCACCAAGCATAGTCCGCGAAGTTCTCTTCCATTATGTCATGTACGACGCGAAAACGATAAAAAACACACCCAGAATCGTGAACGACACACTCGAACTCACTCTCGAGTACGGTTTCATCAAACTTTACAACGCGAAGAAAGTGAACGAAACGATGAATGCAAAGTACGATTGGAAACACGATTCATGCAGAAACCAACGAACTGCTTCTGGCGATACCAAATCATGCACGCGTATCGCGCACGTGGACATTGAAGCTATCGCGTACCCGTCCACAATTGAGTATCTTACAAAAGACAAAACCACCGACGCTTCAAACGTCGTCTCGCAAAAATCCTGGTTCATCTCTGGCCTCTTCCAAGGCGCACTCGCCGGCGCCGTTTTAATCGGCCTCTGGAAATGCGTTTTCAAAAAGCTTTTTGTTGCGCTCAATCGTTTGTTTTGTTGTTTGTTTTGTTGTCGTTTACGCGCACCACCATCTGCTTTCGAACGACGACGACGTCGCGCGCGAAAACAAGAAGATGAAGACGAAGATGATGAAGATGAAGAAGAAGATTACGACGAAGAGAGTCCCCAAAACTGAGCACCAATCTTTGCAACTGGCGGGCGAGACGACGGGATTTCGTTTTTACCGTCGGATGAGAAGAAGGAAGAAGAAGATTGAAATGATAGTATTTATTTACACATGCGTTCGTACATATGTAGAGTACTACATGTTCGTTCTTATCGTCACTCTTTTTTTTTGTGGTCGCATATTTTTGAGCGAAAGAGACGGAAAAAAATCTAAAAATTTATCCACCTCCAAAAGGGAGAGACAAAAATCATCTCCATCGAAAAAGGACAACAAATCTCTCCAGTTCGAAGAAGGCGCGCACACGAGCACGCGCGTTCAGTAATTCAAACGGAATCAAAAAAAGTCTTCCACCATGGTTAAGGTAGGATTCGATTCGAGCTCGCGGGGACGCTCGGGACGTTCGCATCTGGGAGCGTCGACGTGTTGTTCGTGTACATTTTTTTTTTTCTCCCCCGCGATGACGCACAAATTGGGATTCCCCGAAAAAATGTATGCGGGGCGTCGAAATCCACGCCGAAACTGACCAACGCGACCTCTCCGTCTCAACAGTTTACCATCGACGACATGCGTCGTCAAATGGACAAAGTCAAAAACATTCGTAACATGTCTGTTATTGCCCACGTCGATCACGTAAGTCGATAGAATTTTGCGATGTCTTTTTTTTTTCTTCGTTTACCCAATCGCCGCCGCACCCTTTTTCTCCTCCATTAGGGAGAGAAATGGTTCTCGCGTTTTTTCTTTCTCTTTCTCTCTCTCTCTCTTAGAAGCTCACGGTCTGTGTCTCTGTCCCGTAATGCGAACACCAACAGGGCAAATCCACTCTCACGGATTCGTTGGTCGCGGCTGCGGGTATCATCGCGCAAGAAAATGCCGGTGATGCGCGTCTGACGGATACTCGTCAAGACGAGCAAGATCGGTGCATCACGATCAAATCTACGGGTATCTCCTTGTTTTATAAAGTTTCCGACGAAGATTTGGCGCGCATCCCGAAGGATGTCCCGAGAGATGGCAACGACTACTTGATCAACTTGATTGATTCCCCGGGCCACGTTGATTTTTCTTCCGAAGTTACCGCCGCTTTGCGTATTACCGATGGCGCCTTGGTCGTCGTCGATTGCGTCGAAGGCGTTTGCGTGCAAACGGAAACCGTGTTGAGACAAGCGTTGGGTGAGCGTATCAAACCGGTAATGACGGTGAATAAGCTCGACAGATGCTTTTTGGAACTCATGTTGGATGGCGAAGAAGCGTACCAAAACTATTGCAGAGTTATCGAAAACGCGAACATCGTCATGGCGACGTACACCGACGAAGCCTTGGGTGATGTCACCGTCTCCCCGGAGAAGGGTACCGTTTGCTTTTCCGCTGGCTTGCACAACTGGGCGTTTACGTTGACCGTCTTCGCCAAGATGTACGCCGCGAAGTTTGGCATCGAGCAAGATCGCATGATGGGTAAGCTTTGGGGCGACAACTTCTTTGACCCGAAGGAAAAGAAGTGGACGAACAAGCACACGGGTGCTAAGACTTGCATGAGAGCCTTCGTTCAGTTTTGCTACGAGCCGATTAGACGTGTCATTGATGCAGCCATGAACGACAACAAGGACGTGTTGTTCCCGATGCTTGAAAAGTTGCAAGTCAAGGACAAGTTGAAGCCGGCAGATTTGGAATTGATGGGCAAACCTCTCATGAAGAGAGTCATGCAAACGTGGTTGCCGGCCGACGTTGCGTTGCTTGAGATGATTATCTACTACTTGCCGTCGCCGCAAACCGCGCAAAAGTACCGTGCGGACACTTTGTACGAAGGTCCGCTTGATGACAAGTATTGTGAAGGTATCCGCGCGTGCGACTCCAAGGGTCCGCTCATGTTGTACATCTCCAAGATGATCCCGACCGCAGATAAGGGTCGATTCTTGGCGTTTGGTCGTGTCTTCTCCGGTACCGTCAGAACTGGTCAAAAGGTCCGAATCTTGGGCCCGAACTACGTTCCGGGTGAAAAGAAAGATTTGTACATCAAGTCTATCCAAAGAACCGTTTTGTGCATGGGCCGTCGCCAAGATTCTATTGATGATGTTCCGGCTGGTAACACCGTCGCGTGCGTCGGTTTGGATCAATTCATCCAAAAGAACGCCACGATTACGGATGAATCCGATGTGGAAGCGCACACCATCAAGGCTATGAAGTTCTCCGTCTCGCCGGTTGTCCGCGTTGCGGTCGAGTGCAAGAACTCTCAAGATTTACCAAAGTTGGTTGAAGGCTTGAAGAGATTGTCCAAGTCTGATCCGATGGTTCAGTGCTCGATCGAAGAGTCGGGCGAACACATTGTTGCTGGGGCCGGTGAATTGCACTTGGAAATTTGCTTGAAGGATTTGCAAGAAGATTTTATGGGCGGCGCGGAGATTCGCATCTCCGATCCAGTTGTTTCCTTCAGAGAAACTGTTTTGGGCACCTCCGACCACATGGTCATGTCCAAGTCCCCGAACAAGCACAACCGCTTGTACTTCCAAGCCACGCCTTTGGAAGACGGCTTATCCGAGGCTATTGACAACGGCGACGTGACGCCGAGAGATGAAGTCAAGGCGAGAGGTCGCCTCTTAGCAGAGAAGTGGAACTGGGATAAAGATTTATCCAAGAAGATCTGGTGCTTTGGTCCGGACACCACTGGTCCGAACTTGATCGTCGATATGTGTAAAGGGGTTCAATACGTCAACGAAATCAAGGATTCGTGCGTCGCCGCCTTCCAATGGGCGACGAAAGAAGGTGTCATGGCTGAAGAAAACATGCGCGGTATCAAGTTTGAAATTCACGACGTTGTCTTGCACGCGGATGCCATCCACAGAGGTGGTGGCCAAATCATCCCGACTTGCCGTAGAGTCTTATACGCCGCGTGCCTTACCGCGCAACCGCGCTTGTACGAGCCGGTCTATTTGGTTGAAATCCAAGCACCAGAACAAGCGTTGGGTGGCATTTACTCCACCGTTACGCAAAAGAGAGGTATGGTTGTTGAAGAAACGCAGCGCCCGGGTACGCCGATTTACAACATCAAGGCGTACTTGCCAGTCATGGAATCCTTCGGTTTCACCGGTACCTTGCGTGCCGCGACTGGTGGCCAAGCCTTCCCGCAGTGCGTGTTTGATCACTGGGACATGTTGGGTTCCGATCCGCTCGACCCGACCACACAAGCTGGTAAGATTATCTGCGACATCCGTAAGAGAAAGGGTCTCAAGGATGCCATCCCACCGTTGGGTGACTACGAAGACAGACTCTAAACGACGACGTCTTCTGGTAAAATAGTATCACAATAGAGAGGAAAAGTATACTAAAACAGAGGGGGGGAGAGAGAGAGAGAGAAAGAAAGAAAGAGAGAGAGAGAGAGAGAGAGAGAGAGAGAATCCAAACTACTACGAAGATAATTATAATTATAAATAATACACTTTATTCAACGACGACTTCGAGCGACACGAGCGCAGCTTTCCCCGTTAGCTATACAACCGATATTTTTCATCTTTTCTTCGTATAGTTGTCGCCGCACGATGGCTAATTTCACGCTTAACTCCTCCTCATGCCGCTCAATTTCTCGCAAGTGCTTTATGAGCGTGTGTATTTTATCCACTTTGTTATTATCCGTACTCCTCTTTGCTGTTCTTTGTGTGTTTAAAGAAAAGGAAAACAAGACTTTCGCGGCGACGCGGAAGGTTACGCGAACCACGAATATAACCAACGATTCCAGGCGCTCGAAGAAGGTTGTGCTGCTCATACTACCACCACCACCACCACTACTACTACTACTACTACTACTATTACTACTACTATTCGCGGTACGGATAGTCTCCGCGTATGTTTGGTTATAATTTTACACGCGGTACGCTTTGATAATTTTGATGTCTATTACATTCAAATAAATAGTACGCATTTTTTTTTGTTGACTTTTGTTGACTTTTGTTGACTTCACTTCACTTCACTGCAAATATTTCTGCAAACTTGCGAACAAGTTAAACTTTTGAAAACCGAAATAGCCTCCGAAAACCAAAGCGTCGCGCATTAACACTTCGTCCGCTTCGCACGCGTGATGATCTCTCCAAAGCTCTAAAACTAAGCACGCTTCGTAGTGCACTAAAGCACCAGCGATGACCATGATGTGAAAAATATTATGGCCGCACCCGAACACATCGAATAACCCAGGCCAATATTTCTCCGGAATTTTCATCGCGTAACAGTACGCTCCAGAGACGTAACAGAATCCCATGAGTAACTCTAACAAAAACCCGTGCCAAATTGGCGTTGGTACGACTTTCCAAACGAAGAAAACGTTATGTATCCAAGGAAAGAAACCAAACGACGCCAACGCAGTGAACAACGCCGCTCGAATCGGTGTCCACGAAGGCTTTTGAAATCTCGGCGTAACCGTCGGTATTAAAGCCGCGATGCCTAAACACGTCACGCACAATAAATAAAAGTCTCTCAACCCCGGTAAGCAATAGAAAGAATAATAAACGACCGGGTAAAACGAAGCAACAATTAAAGACGCGATACCTAAATAATCCACTTTCCACATAGTTCGAGACGCTTCTTGCGAAATGTTGCAACACGTGTGACAACACGTGGAACATCCCAAGCATAATATAGCGCCCAATAAATAGACGCGCATGGGCCAGCGGGGGACTCTATTCAACCTCTCGACGTCTTTTGGGATTTCATCCAGAACGTTTTGTACCTCTCTTAAAGCTTCCGTGACTTTTTCGAATGCCGGATCGTCGTCTTTTTCGCCGTTTTCCTCTTGTTGTTCGGTGGCGGCTTGATTTTGCTTCTTCATCATCTTTTTCTTTTGGTTGCTATACGATTTGTGTTTGTGCAACGACCTCTTTGCTTCTTGTATAAACATCGCCGTTTCTGTCTTTAATTCTTTAAACGGTCTATCTTCTTCGTGTCGCAAATGAACGCGTAAATTTTTCGACGCGCGTAATATCGAGTCAATCGAGCGTTCCATCTCTTTCGTTTCGATATCGTCCTTTGGTAACTGCGCGCTCATTTTCTCTCTCACGAAACTCTTCCTCGCCTCTAACAACCCTTCGTCTACCATTTTGACTTTCTCTCGCCATCTTTGCGTCATTTGCAGACCCAGCACTCTTTCCGCGCTCCCTCCTGTCACCCACGTCTCCGGTATCGTTTGCACTTTCTCCGGTTCTTTCACGTTGACTAAAAACGCAAAGAAAAAAATCATCCCGAGTAAGTGCGTCCAAATGTTTGTCGTTTCGTTGTGTTTCTTGAACACCGATCGAATCGCGTCTCCAAACGTGTTCTTCGTTCGATACCCGCTCAGAATGTACTTGTTATGCACGGCATACAGCGGTGCCTCCGTCTTTTTGCACGTCGGGCAGTCCACGCACAGCCATTTTTTATACCGGTCGTCCGGGCACGGCACGCAATAGGGACCTAAAAACGGGTCGTACTCTTCGGGAAACCGTTCGTCGTGGTCGCGTTGCAACGACTCTCGCCTTTGGAGTTGGAGGTTTTGTTGGTCGCTTCTGTTTCTTCTTTTTCCTTTGTCGTCGTCGTTTTCTTCTTCTTCTTCTTCTTCTTCTTCTTCTTCTTCTTCTTCTTCTTCTTC
>MDSZ01041558.1_pt1 | contig 11266 bp, 9 predicted proteins | sample 811201 | NCBI WGS metagenome assembly MDSZ01 (sample SAMN05326647, study PRJNA326480) | marine metagenome | isolation source: seawater | place: Indian Ocean: North | collected 2010 | reverse complement strand
AGATGGTAGAACGGGCGCTTCTTGGAGCCGCCACGAGCCAAACGGATTGTTACCATTTCGACCAATATCCTGTTCTGTTGTACGAACTTTGTACGATTCGCGCCACGCCACTCGGGTTGGCGCGAAGACCCATACTCGAAAGGGCCGCTATTCTATGCCAAAAAAGCAGCAAAGAAAACAGGGAAAAGCGACCGTTTCCCGTTTTCGGCATACGGCTTTTTACATACGTCCGAACGGCGGCATGCCACCCCCGGGGGGCATCATCCCACCCAGGCCGCGCATCATGTTGGCAACACCGCCTTTCTTGCCGAACTTCTTCATCATCTTTTGCATCTGCTTGTGCTGCTTGAGCAGCCGATTGACATCCTGAATCTGAGTTCCAGAGCCGGCGGCAATGCGGCGCTTGCGCGAGTTGTTGATGACATCCGGATAACGGCGCTCCTTGGGCGTCATGGAGTTGATGATGGCCTCCATCCGCCCCAGGGACTTGTCGTTCACCTGCTGCTGAGCCACCTGGGCCATCTGCCCCATGCCCGGCAGCTTGTCCAGCAGACCGGCAACCCCCCCCATGTTTTTCATCTGCTGCAGCTGATCGCGAAAATCTTCCAGATCAAAGCCCTTGCCTTTCTTGATCTTCTTGGTGAGTTTCTCCGCTTTCTGACGGTCCAGCTTGCGCTCGGCCTCCTCGATCAGAGACAGCACGTCTCCCATCCCCAGAATCCGGGAGGCCACCCGGTCCGGATGGAAGGGTTCGAGCGCATCCGTCTTCTCACCCACCCCGAGGAACTTGATGGGCTTGCCGGTGATGTGGCGAACCGACAGTGCGGCCCCGCCCCGGGCATCGCCGTCCGTCTTGGTCAGCACCACGCCGGTCAGCGGCAGCGCATCATTGAAGGCCTTGGCGGTATTGGCGGCGTCCTGGCCGGTCATGGCATCAACCACGAACAGCGTTTCCACCGGGTTGACGGCGCGATGCAGGCGGCCGATTTCCGCCATCATCTGCTCATCGACGTGCAAACGCCCCGCCGTATCCAGAATCACCACATCCACATGTTTCCTGCGGGCTGCGGCGATCGCCCCCTCGGCAATGGCCACGGGGTCCTGGTCGGCGCTGCTGGGATGGAATTCAACGCCAACTTCCGCCGCCAGGGTCTCCAGCTGCTTGATGGCCGCCGGACGGTATACGTCGGCACTGACCACCATCACCGTCTTCTTCTGGCGCTCCTTGAGGAAACGGGACAGTTTGGCCACCGTTGTGGTCTTACCGGCGCCCTGCAGACCCGCCATCATGATCACCGCCGGTGGCTGTACCGACAGATTCAAGGGTTCGCTGCCCGACCCCATCACCCGCTCCAGCTCCTGCTGGACGACCTTCACGAACACCTGGCCCGGCGTCAGGCTGCGCTGGACTTCTTGGCCAATCGCCCGCTTGCGCACACTCTCCACGAACGCTTTGACCACCGGAAGGGCAACATCCGCCTCCAGCAGCGCCTTGCGCACCTCGCGCAGCGTGTCCTTGATGTTGTCGTCGGTCAGCCGTGCCTGACCGGTAATCTTGCGCAAACTACCGGAAAGCCGGTCCTGAAGATTTTCAAACATGCGTCTCTTCCGTATCCGGGAGAAAAAGTGAATGCCGAATCGGGCCACCGGCGGCGCGGCGCCTTGATTCCTGTTGCATAATCGCGACATTATAACCAGACTATCGCCCCGAAACGACCAGCCCGGTCAAATCGGATGGGACTTGTATCCGCTTTCCAGCCAAGAGTGCGATTAAGGACGTCATGGGAACGCTGATTCTCGCGGTAACCTCGCTTTTCCTGTACAGCATCGGTACCGCGTTGCAGGCACTCCAGTTTCGGGGCCGCATCCAGGCCAACCTGGCCATCACCACGCTGATCGGCCTGCTGGCCCTCACCAGCCACGGCCTGCTGATTTCCCAGACCGTCTACCATGACGGCGCCCTCGACACCAGTTTCTTCAAGAGCTCGTTGCTGATCTCCTGGCTGATCGTGCTGCTTCTGCTGGGGCTCAATCTGAAAAAGCCGGTGCAAAGCTTGTTCCTGGTGGTGTACCCACTGGCCACCTTGACCATCATCGCCGTGCTGGTGACCCATACGCCATCGAAACTGGTATCGGACGAGAGCTACGGCATGCTGTCCCATGTGGCGCTGTCGGTGACCGCCTACAGCCTGTTCACCCTGGCCGCCATCCAGGCCATTCTGCTGTACTTCCAGAACCGACAACTCAAGCGCAACTACAACAGCATCCTGGTGCGCAACCTGCCGCCGCTGCAAACCATGGAATCCCTGCTGTTCGAAATGGTCTGGGCCGGGGTAGTGCTGCTGGTGCTGGCCATCATCACCGGCGCCCTGTTCATCAAGGATCTGTTCGCCCAGGATCTGGCCCACAAGACCCTGTTCTCCCTGTTGTCCCTGGCGGTGTTCGTGGCGCTGCTGATCGGGCGCTACACCCAGGGCTGGCGCGGCATGACGGCCAGCCGCTGGACCCTGGCCGGCTGCCTGCTGCTGATGATCGCTTTTTATGGCAGCAAGTTCGTTCTGGAGCTGGTCTTCCACCGGGGCGGCTGATCCGCCACCGGGGCCTTGACACCCCGCCGGGCCACACCCTATGTTCCCAACTTGTCGGCAATATAAGGACGTCCCCCTTTGAACGAAACATCGCTCACCGCGCTGTTTATCCTTCTCGTCGCCCTCATTCTCCTGTCGGGATTCTTCTCCAGCTCGGAAACGGGAATGATGTCCCTGAACCGGTACCGCCTGAAGCACATGGCGAAAACCGGGCACAAGGGGGCCCGACGCGCTCAGGCCCTGCTGCAGCGGACCGACCAGCTGATCGGCGTCATTCTTATTGGCAATAACTTTGTCAACATTCTGGCCTCATCGATCGCCACGGTCATCGCCATGCGCCTCTGGGGCGACGCGGGTATTGCCATCGCCACCCTGCTGCTGACCATCGTCATTCTGATTTTCGCGGAGGTCACTCCAAAGACCCTGGCGGCGCTATTTCCAGAGAAGATTGCCTTCCCCGCCAGCCATGTGCTTGGCCCGCTGCTCAAGGCACTGTATCCGATTGTCTGGGCCGTCAACCTTTTCACCGGCCTGATTCTCAAGCTGTTGAAGGTGTCGCCGGAGGAGGCGTCCAGCGAGCACCTCAGCCGCGAGGAACTGCGCACCCTGGTCAATGAGGCGGGGGCACTGATCCCCGCCAAGCACAAGGATATGCTGGTCAGCATCCTGGACCTGGAAAAGGTGACCGTCAACGACATCATGGTGCCGCGCAACGAGGTCATCGGCATCGATCTGGATGACGACACCGACACCATCCTGCGCCAGTTGCGAAGCAGCCAGCACACCCGGTTGCCGGTGTACAGGGGCGACATCAACAACATCCTCGGCATCCTGCATCTGCGCAGCGTTTCCAAGCTGCTGCAACAGGAGGAGGTCAACAAGGCCATGATCATGCAGCTGTGCCAGGAGCCCTATTTCATCCCCGAGAGCACTCCCCTGAATACCCAGCTGCTCAACTTCCAGAAAGAAAAGCGCCGGTTCGGTATGGTGGTGGATGAGTACGGCGACGTGCTCGGTCTGGCAACGCTGGAGGATATCCTGGAAGAAATCGTGGGCGAATTCACCACCGACTACGCCGCCACCAGCCCGGACATCATTCCCCAGGAGGACGGGACCTTCATCATCGATGGCGGCACCCCAGTGCGGACCATCAATAAGACCCTGGGCTGGAAGCTGCCGACCGACGGTCCGAAAACCCTGAACGGCCTGATCACAGAAACCCTGGAAAACATTCCCGAGACCAACGTCTGCCTGAAGGTGAACGGCCACCGGGTCGAGGTACTGCAGATCAAGGACAATGTGGTGAAAGCCGCCATCGTGCATCCGAAGAAGCGGAAAAAACGCCCGGCAACCACACAATCCTGATCCCAGGTTGACAAGTCCCCCGGGTTAGCATTTAGTCATGTTAATGTTCGGCGGAATGCGGTAAATTTAACCAATAACCAAAACGCAGGCAGTCAGAGCTCGGTCATGTATCCGGTTGAGGCGTAGACAGGAGACGGCCATGAACAAGCAGTCCGGGATACATTACCTCCGAGAACACAGGAAGGCCGGCAGCACCAGGCCAGTGCCCCCGGAGGTGGCCCGCATACGGGATACAGTCATCGCCGGACTGGGCGATTTGCTGCAGGGGGCTTTTGACGCCGTCGATGACTCCCTGTTCGAGCTCGCCAACAACGCCCGCAGCAATAACGAACAGAACCGTTATTTCGAAGCGATGCGGGAAATCCGCATCAAGCGCAAGGGCGTCGAACGCCACTTCCAGAACGCCATTGCCCAGTTCTTTGCCGATCCGCCCGGCAGCGCCCAGCCCGAGCCGGGACCCTCCGCCCCACCGGTGAGCGCGGAAACCCTCTCCCTGGTCGGTAACGACGACTTGGAGGAACAGGTCGCGCTCAACGCCATGATCACCAAGGCAAAGGCCCACTTTCAAGGGCCCCTGCTGCAACTCCAGGCCCGGTTCAGCCAAGTTTACCCGGGCGCCAGCGATGAGTCGCCGGTCAACCCACTGGCGCCGGAACACCTGTGCAGTGCCTTCACCGAGGCGATACAGGTACTGGAAATCCAGATTCGTGAACGCCTGATCCTGCTCAAGCAGTTCGATCGCTACGTGGTTTCCAATCTGGGCATGCTGCTGGACGAGGCCAACCGGATATTGATCCAGGCCGGCATCATTCCCAATTTCCGGTACCACGGTAAAACCGGCAAGCAAGCCCCGCCGCCGGGAGCGAAGGCCGATTCGAGCGAAACCTCCGAGGCCAGCACCGGCCCGACCGAGACCGCCGCCGACAGCACCGCGGTATTCGAACAGATACGCCAGATACTGGCCCTGCAACGGGCCAATGCCGGCATCCCGGCCCGCGCCACGGACCCCAGGTTCCATGTTATCGGTGACCGGGAGCTGATCACCCTGCTCAGCGCACTGCCGACGCCGGTTCCGGCCGAGCCAGGCGTCAACCTGAGCGAGGGCGAGCCCGTTGCCATCGATCTTCGCGGTCTGATCCAACAGGCGCTGACCCAGGTGGACACCGGTGACGGCAAGCAGCCGGCCCTGAAAGAGGTGGACGAGGACCTGATCAACCTGGTCTCCATGCTGTTCGAGTTCATCCTGGACGACTACAACCTGTCCCCCCCGGTACAGGTTCTGATCAGCCGCCTGCAAATCCCCATCCTGAAAGTGGTCATCAAGGACAAGACGTTCTTCAGCAAGGCGACCCATCCGGCCCGCAAACTGCTGAATGCACTGGCACGGGCCGGCATCGGCTGGAGCAAGAGCGACGAGAAGACCAAGGACCAGCTGTACGACAAAATCCACGGCATCGTTCAGCGCATCCTCAATGAATTCGACGGCGACCTGGCCCTGTTCGAAACGCTCAACGAGGAGTTTGAACAGTACCTGGCCCGGGAAAATCGCCGGGCCTCCCTGGTGGAACAACGGACGCGGGAGTCCGAACGAGGAAGGATCAAGTCCCAGAAGGCCCAGGAAACGGTGGACCGCATTCTGCAGGAGAAAATTCGCCGCTACCCGCTGCCGGAGCCCATCCATTCCATCCTCGTCAACGGCTGGAGCCGGGTCATGTTTCTGGCCTATCTGCGTGATGACGTCGAACACCGCTGGCAAGAAACCGTCAAGGTTGTGGACGACCTGATCTGGTGCCTGCACCCCCATCAGGAAGATGCCGAACGCGACCAGTGGGTCCGGGTGGTTCCCGGGCTGCTGAAATCGCTGCGGGCCGGTCTGGAGGAAGTGTCCTACAACGCCTCCCGGCTGGACGAAATGATGGGCGAACTCAAGCATGAATTGGCGAAAGCCTTCCGCACCCGGCCACTCAGCGAGGTGCGCGAGGACGATGCCACCACCGCTGAAGCCTCGGAACAACCGGCGGCCAGCAGCACGGCCGGCCAGCCGGAGGATGCCGCCATCGCCGAGTTCGTCACCCAGATCGACGCCATCGAAATCGGCGACTGGGTGGAATTCCGCCTCGTCAACGGTGCCAGTTTCCGCTGCAAGCTGTCCGCCATCATCGAGGAAGCCGATTCCTTCGTGTTCGTCAACCGGATGGGGCTCAAGGTGATTGAGAAAACGCGGCTGGAGCTGGCCCACGAAATGCGCCGCGGGCGCCTGACTCTGCTGGAGCAGGGCTCACTCATCGACCGCGCTCTGGATGCGGTGGTGGGCAGTCTCCGCAGCAAGACCGCCTGACGATTCTGGATGCCTGGGACGACGCTACCGGCTAACCTGCGCCTGATACTGGCCCTGTCCCTGGCGCTGTGCCTCCACACCCTGTTGCTGTTGGGCCTGCCCGGGCCGGACCACCCCCCACAACCACCGCAACACCCTCTCAACCTGACCCTCCTGGCGACAGGCACCCCCGCGCCCCTTCCCGCCGCCCCGGCTTCGACACCGCCCGGCCGTCGGTCGTCCGACATGCCGACGGCGTCGCGCCCCGACCGCCGGCACACCACCAGCCCACACCCGGCGACCGGACAGGCGACCGACGTCCCCACGCCGGCAGCGCATCCCAAACCACAGCCGCTCCAGCGCCCGGCGGTGTCCGGCGCCGCCCGCCGAACACCGCAAGAGGCGACGCCTCCCTCGCCCACGCAGACGGTGGCCCAACTGACGCAGCGGCCCTCAGAACACATGTCGTACCACGACCAACTGGCGCTGCGTATTGCCGAAGTCATGGCTCGGCAGCCTTTGCCCGGCGTTCGTCAGCTGAAGGAGGTCCGGCGTATCCGCCTGGAGTTGTATCTGATGGCCAATGGCACCCTGACTCGGGCCCGAGTCATGACATCCAGCGGGATCGAAAGTATGGACAGCGCCGCCTATCGCGCGGCCCTGGCGGCCAGCCCCTATCCGGAGCCGCCCGGGGGGAAAAAAGGAAAAGGAGGGGAAGAACGCTTCGAGGTGGACGTGGAGGTCACACCCCGAAGCGCAACCGGGGTCAGGGGCTGATCAGGCCTCTGCCTGCTTGGCCGCAGCCTTGACCATTTTTTCCAGCTCACCGCTTTCGGCCAGCTCCAGGACGATGTCGCAACCGCCCACCAGTTCACCGTTGATGTACAACTGCGGGTAGGTCGGCCAGCTGGAGTAAACCTTCAGCGCCTCACGAAGCTCCTGGTTTTCCAGGATGTTGACGAACGCGAAACGCTCGCCGCAGGCCATCAACGCCTGCACGGTCCTGGCCGAGAAACCGCATTGGGGAGCCTGCGGCGTACCCTTCATGTACAGGATGATGGGGTTCTCTTCCAGCTGGCTCTTGATGGTTTCGTTGATGTCCATGAACATTCACCTCTGACTTGAAAACGGAATTGCCTGACTGGCAACCGGCTGCCCATATTGTACACGCCCCCCGCGGCGCCCACCAAACCTCCCCACCAGCCCCGGCGTTGTCATCCCTGGCCCGAAGGGCTAGACTTGATCCCCCGTTTTTTCATTCCCATTCCCACGAACAGACATCAGGGGACCGGCGCCCCGGCGCGGTTTCATTGAGGTAAGGGCCAGTCCATGGCGGCAAGACATTTTCTGACACTGAACGACATGAGCACCGGCGAGCTTGAGCAGCTGCTGGATCACGCCTCCCGACTCCGTAACGAGTGGCATCAGGGCAAGGTACGCGACTCCCTGAAAAACCGGGTTCTGGCCATGATCTTCGAGAAATCCTCCACCCGGACCCGGGTGTCGTTCGAAGCCGGCATGACGCAGCTGGGCGGTTCCGCCATGTTTCTTTCCCCTCGGGACACCCAACTGGGTCGCGGCGAGCCGATTGAAGATTCCGCCATCGTCATTTCCAGCATGGTCGACGCGGTCATGATCCGCACCTTCGCCCACGCCACGGTCGAGCGTTTTGCCCGGGCCTCCCGGGCACCGGTGATCAATGCCCTGACCGATGACTTCCACCCCTGTCAGCTGCTGGCCGACATGCAAACCTACCGTGAGCACCGGGGCAGCATCCGCGGCGCCACCGTCGCCTGGATTGGCGATGGCAACAACATGTGTCAGTCGTACATCAACGCCGCCGCCAAATTCGATTTTAGGCTGAACATCGCCTGCCCGGAGGGTTACGAGCCAAGCCCGGAGTTGCTTGCAAAGCACGCCGACCGAGTCACCGTCATGCGCGAGCCGGAGCAGGCTGCTCGGGGTGCGCAGCTGCTGGTCACCGATGTTTGGGCTTCGATGGGCCAGGAAGACGAGCAGGCGGACCGGGAGCGGGTCTTCCGCCGTTACCAGGTCAACCCGGAGCTGATGACTCTCGCGGACCGGGATGCCCTGTTCATGCACTGCTTGCCGGCGCATCGGGGCGAGGAGGTTTCCGAGGACATGATGGCGCATCCGTCGTCCGTGGTCTGGCACGAAGCGGAAAACCGTCTGCACGCCCAAAAGGCGCTGCTGGAGTTCCTTATCCTGAACCGTCTGGACTGAGACCATGGGCATTCCGGCTTCTCCCGCCAGCGACTGGCTGCTGGAGGTCAACAACCTGTCTTGCGGCTATGGCGGCGAGTCCGTCGTCAAAGACGTCAGCTTCGCCCTGAGTCAGGGGGACATTGGCTGCCTGCTCGGCCCCAGTGGCTGTGGCAAGAGCACCATTTTGAGGGCGCTCGCCGGATTTCTCCCCCTGGACGCCGGCGAGATCCGTCTGGCGTCCCGCGCCATCAGCCTGCCAGGCCGCACGCTGGCGCCCGAAAAACGCCGCATTGGCATGGTCTTCCAGGACTATGCCCTGTTCCCGCACCTGAACATCGCCGACAACGTGGGCTTCGGGCTCAAGGACATGAGCAAGGTGGAACGCCGCCACAAGGTTCTGGAGCTGCTCGACCTGGTGCACCTGAAGGACCTTGCCGACAGCTATCCCCATGAGCTCTCGGGCGGACAGCAGCAACGCGTTGCCCTGGCCCGGGCGCTGGCCCCGGAGCCGACGCTGATCCTGCTGGACGAGCCCTTCTCCAACCTGGACGCGGACCTGCGCCGCCGGCTCAGCCTGGATGTCCGGGACATCCTCAAAACCCTGGGCATCAGTGCCCTTCTGGTCACCCACGATCAGCAAGAAGCGTTCGCCATGTGCGATCAGGTCGCGGTACTCAGGGACGGCCGGCTCCTGCAGTGGGACGTGCCCTACAATCTCTACCACGAGCCCGCCAACCGGTTCGTGGCCAGTTTCGTCGGCCAGGGCGGCTTCATTCCCGGCAAGGCCCTGGGGCCGGACACGATCGAGTCGGAATTGGGCATCATTCGTGGCAACCGGGCCTACAAGTGGCCTCCGGGCACATTGGTAGACGTGCTGATCCGGCCGGACGACATCGTCTATGCCCCCGACTCCGAGCTGCGCCCCCGGGTGATCGAGAAAACCTTTGCCGGCACGTCCACCCTCTACCGGTTCCGCTGCTCCGAGGAAACGGAGTTCGAGGCCCTGTTCCGGAGCCATCTGGACTTTCACTTGGGCGAGCACGTACCGGTGCGGGTCGAGGCCGACCACCTGATTGCCTTCGAGCGATCGGCCTGACCCCGTCAGTGGTTGCAGATCCGGTCGACCGCATCGAGCCAGCCGGCATACAGAGATTCCCGGAGCGCCGGGCGCATGTCCGGCTGGAAACGGCGCTCGCAGCTCCATAGCCGGGCAATGTCATCCAGCCCCGAAAACACGCCCGTTTGCAGGCCGGCGAGGTACGCTGCCCCCAGCGCCGTGGTTTCGGTGACCGCGGGACGGTCCACCGTCACATTCAGGATGTCGGCCAAAAACTGCATCACCCAGTCATTCACCGCCATGCCACCATCTACCCGCAACGTCTCCAGCCGGGCGCCGTCATTCTGGATCGCCCGCACCAAATCCTTGGTCTGGTAGCAGACCGACTGCAGACCGGCGGTGACGATCTCGGCGATGCCCGTGTCCCGGGTCAGGCCCAGAATCGCGCCGCGGGCGTCGGGGTCCCAGTGAGGGGCGCCCAGGCCGGTGAACGCCGGCACCAGATAAACCGGGTTCTCGACGCCCACCTGCTCGGCGTGGGCCAGGGATTCGCTGGCATGCCGGATCAGTCCCAGGCCGTCCCGCAGCCACTGCATCGCCGCCCCGGCCACGAAAATGCTGCCTTCCACCGCATATACCGGGCGCCCCTGCAGGCGGTAAGCCAGGGTGGTGAGCAGCCGGTTTTCCGATCGCAACGCCCGTTCGCCGGTATTGAGCATGAGAAAGCAGCCCGTACCGTAGGTGCTCTTGGCCATGCCCGGCTCAAAGCAGGCCTGCCCAACCAGGGCGGCGTGCTGATCACCGGCAACCCCGGCGATTGGTACCTCCGCTCCCAGCCACTGGCGGTCAGTCCGGCCGTAATCGGCAGCACAGTCCCGGACCTCGGGCAGCAGCGCCCGAGGCACCCGGAACAGCGCCAGCAGCCGATCGTCCCAGTCCTGGGTATGGATGTTGAACAACGCGGTGCGGGAGGCGTTGGTGGCGTCGGTGCAATGAGTACGCCCTCCGGTCAGATTCCAGAGCAGCCAGCTGTCGACGGTGCCGAACGCCAGCTCGCCCCGCTCAGCACGGACCCGGGCGCCATCGACATGGTCGAGAATCCAAGCCACCTTGGTCGCCGAGAAGTAGGGGTCAATCAGCAGCCCGGTACGCTCCACCACCAGATCTTCATGGCCATCGGCGCGGAGTTTGACGCAAGTGGAGGTGGTGCGCCGGTCCTGCCAAACGATCGCGGGGTGGATGGGTTCGCCCGAGGCCCGATCCCAGAGGATGGTGGTCTCCCGCTGGTTGGTAATGCCAATACCAACCAGCTGCCGGGCTTCGATCTTCGCCCGCGCCAGGGCCTGACGACACACGCTCAGGGTGGTGTCCCAGATTTCCCGGGCATCGTGCTCCACCCAACCGTCCCTCGGGAAGTACTGGCGAAACTCCTGCTGGGCCACGCCAATCCGGGTGCCGGTGGCGTCGAACACGATGGCGCGGGAACTGGTGGTGCCCTGATCGATGGCGAGCAGGTAGCGGCTCATGACATGCCTCCTTGTTGTTTCCGGGAAGTCTACCACGAGGCCATAAACGCAAGACCGGGCCGTGCGAGGGCCGGTGCACAAAAACGAACATCGGGATAGGGGGGAACCAATAGGTTCCGCCCCTCCCACACCACCCGGCATGCGGGTCCGCACCGGGCGGTTCGAGAAGTTGAGGTTTCACGAGAGT
>MDSZ01041073.1_pt1 | contig 11266 bp, 14 predicted proteins | sample 811201 | NCBI WGS metagenome assembly MDSZ01 (sample SAMN05326647, study PRJNA326480) | marine metagenome | isolation source: seawater | place: Indian Ocean: North | collected 2010 | reverse complement strand
TTATATGAAATCATGTAATAGCAAAAAATAAAACATTTAAATGTCAGATAAAAAACCAAAAAATAGAAGAGATTTTATATTTACCGCAACTGCAGCAGCAGGGGCTGTCGGGGTTGGGGCCGCAGTATGGCCATTAGTTGATCAAATGAATCCTGATGCATCTGTTAAAGCTCTAGCTAGTACTGAAGTTGATATAAGCTCTGTTAAGCCCGGTCAATCAATAACAGTCGTTTGGAGAGGTAAACCAGTTTTTATTAAAAGAAGAACTCAAGCCGAAATAGATAAAGCAAGATCAGTATCATTAGATGAATTAAAACATCCGGAAAAAGATGAAGATAGAGTAAAAAATCCAGAATGGTTAGTAATGCTAGGTATATGTACTCACTTAGGATGTGTGCCTTTGTCAGATAAAGGAGAGTATGATGGTTGGTTCTGTCCGTGTCATGGCTCTCATTATGATACTTCAGGTAGAATAAGAAAAGGTCCGGCACCAATAAATATGGAAATACCAGAATATGTTTTTCTAAATGAAGATACAATTAAAATTGGATAAAAAAAATTATGAGCGATAGTCATTACACACCAAATTCAAAAATAGGAAAGTGGTTTAATGATAGATTGCCACTATTAACTCTAGCAAATCATTTAACAGATTATCCAACACCCAAAAATCTAAACTACTGGTGGACATTTGGTGGAATTTTAACATTTTGCTTAATTACTCAAATTGTTACAGGACTTGTTTTAGCAATGCATTATATTGCTGATACAAAATTAGCATTTGCAAGCGTTGAGCATATCATGAGAGATGTAAACTATGGTTGGTTAATCAGATATGTTCATGCGAATGGTGCATCAATGTTTTTTTTAGCAGTTTACATTCATATTTTTAGATCTTTATTTTATGGATCATATAAGTCGCCTAGAGAAATAATCTGGATATTGGGAATAATTATTTATCTTTTAATGATGGCTGCTGCATTTATGGGATATGTACTACCATGGGGCCAAATGAGTTACTGGGGAGCTACAGTGATTACGAATTTATTTAGCGCTATTCCATTAGTCGGAGAAGGTATTACTACTTGGTTGTGGGGTGGTTATTCAGTTGATAATCCTACCTTAACAAGATTTTATGCGCTTCATTATTTAATTCCTTTTTTAATACTTGGACTAGTTGTTCTACATATCTGGGCACTCCATGTTCCCGGAAACAATAATCCAATAGGAATTGAAATTAAAAAACCATCTAAAGATACTGTGCCTTTTCACCCATATATTGTAGTCAAAGATGCGTTTGCATTATTATTATTTTTAATAGTGTTTGCTTTTTTTGTATTTTATACACCTAATATTTTAGGTCATGCAGATAATTATATTGAAGCAAATCCATTAGTGACTCCAGCTCATATTGTACCTGAATGGTACTTGTTGCCATTTTACGCAATACTAAGATCTGTGCCAGACAAATTGATGGGAGTAATAGCAATGTTTTCTGCTATATTGATTTTAGCTGCTTTACCTTGGTTAGATACTTCAAAGGTAAGATCTTCAATATTTAGACCACTCTATAAACAGTTTTATTGGATATTAGTTTTAGATGTTTTAGTTTTAGGTTATGTTGGAGCTATGCCAGCAGAAGGCTTATATTTACTAGTGGCTAGAGTTGCTACAGCGTATTACTTTATTCACTTTTTAATAATACTTCCAGCTCTAGGATGGTTTGAAAAAACTAGTCCTATACCATTAAGCATTTCTGAGCCAGTTTTAGGTGGTTCTGCAATGGCAACAAGAAGCTTAGAAGAAGATAAAATTCAAATTAAATTAAAGAGTTTAGGGTGAAAAAAATAACAGGTTTATTTATATTATTTTTATCAATAATACTTTTTCAAAATCATTCAGTATCTGCGGAAAAAGAAAAACTTTTAGAGATAGATTGGACATTCAAGGGTCTCTTTGGGAAATATGATAGAGCCTCATTACAAAGAGGATATCAAGTTTATACTGAGGTTTGTGCGGCATGTCATTCAATGCAATATTTAAGCTACAGAAACCTTGCTGAGCCAGGGGGACCAGAATTCACAGAAGAAGAGGCAAAGGCTATAGCGGCAAATTTTGAAGTTATTGATGGTCCAAATAATGATGGCGAGATGTTTAGCAGGCCAGCAAAATTGTCTGATAAGTTTGTAATGCCATATGATAATGTAGAGGCAGCAAAGGTCGCAAATGGAGGCGCATACCCTCCAGATATGTCAGTTTTAGTTAAAGCAAGAAAGGGTGGCGCGGATTACATTTATTCCCTTCTTTTGGGATATGATGATCCACCAGCTAATATAAATTTAGATGATGGAGTTTATTACAATAAGTTCATGTATGGAAATAAAATTAAAATGCCAGTGCCCCTATCAGATGGATTGGTTGAATATAATGATGGAACAGAAGCAACTGAAGCACAAATGGCAAAGGACGTTACAACATTTTTAATGTGGTCTGCTGAACCACATCTTGAAGCTAGACATAAAACTGGATTTAGGGTTATTGTTTATTTAATAATTCTATCAATACTTGTGTATTTGACTATGAAAAAAATATGGTCACGTGTTGAAACGAAAGTTTAAAACATCGCCATCTTTTACAATATATTCTTTACCTTCTAATCTCATTTTGCCGCTATTTTTAGAATTGATCCAACCTTTATTTTTAACAAAGTCTTCATATGACACTGTTTCTACCTTGATAAATCCCTTTTCAAAATCACTATGTATTTTTCCAGCAGCATTTGGAGCTAAACTATTCTTATATATTGTCCATGCTCTTGACTCTTCGGGACCTGAAGTAAAAAAAGTGTCGAGATTTAATAAATTATAACCTTTTTTTGTTAAAGTTTTAATTCCCTCTTCCTTTATGCCAATCATATCCATATATTTTAGTTTCTCATGTTCATTTAAAGAATTAATCTGATTTTCAATTTCAGCAGAGATAATTATTGTATCTTTTGCACCATATTGTTCTATAAATCTTTGAGTATAAAGATTACCTTTTGCAACACTTTCTTCATCAACGTTACACACGTATAAATTAGGTTTTAATGATAGTAATCCACACATTTCGATTTCTTTTTTTTCATACATATTATTAATTTCAATAATATTTTTATCATTATTTATGTATTCAAGTGCGGTCTCTAATATTTGAATTTGATCATCAGAAATATTTTTTTTATTCTTTTTATCTAATCTTTTTTGAATGGATTCAAGATCGGCTAATTTCATTTCAGTTTGAATTATTTCTAAATCTCTTACAGGATCAACCCCAGAATTGACATTTTGAATATCATCCGAGTCAAAACATCTAATCATATGTACAATTGCATCCACCTCCCTAATATGTGATAAAAATTTATTTCCCAAACCTTCTCCTTTTGATGCACCCTTTACGAGACCTGCAATGTCAACAAATGATATAGTCGTATAGATTTTTTTTTTCGAGCTAGATATAATTGATAATTCATCAAGTCTTGAGTCTAAAACAGGCACTACACCTAAGTTAGGTTCTATTGTGCAAAAAGGAAAATTTTCAGCCTGTGCTTTACTTGAATTTGTAAGTGCATTAAATAAAGTAGATTTACCAACATTAGGCAATCCAACAATTCCACACTTAAAACCCATATCTAGTTATTTATTTTGCTTGAGAACAAATCGAGTTTTTTTTCTATCAACAAATTTAAAAATTCATTTATTTTTTTTGAAATTTCTTCCAGTTGAATTTTTTCTTCTTCATTAAAGTCACCTAAAACAAAATCATTTACCTTTATTTTTTCTGGTTTTCCTATACCTATCCTTACTCTTGAATAATCTTTTCCGATAAATTTATCTAACGATTTAATCCCATTGTGCCCAGCATCCGCTCCTCCAAATTTTGCTTTAATTTTTCCAAATTCAATATCAAGATCATCATGGAATACAATAATATTAGATGCATCAATTTTAAAATATTCAATAAGTTCCCTTATACATGTTCCTGAATTATTCATAAAAGTTAAAGGCTTAATTGCATATACTTTTTGATCTCCGATACTCCCCATTGTAAGCAAACCTTTAAATTTAGGTTTTTGTTTGGATAAACCAAAGTTTTGATTTATTGCATCAATAATTTTAAATCCAATATTATGTCTATTGTTTTGGCTATCAGGTGTTGGGTTTCCTAGACCTACAAATAAGATCATTTTAAAGATTATTTTTTTTGATTATATAACAAGTTATTTTTTCTCTGGAGCAGCTTCTTTTTTGTCTTTTTCAGCCTCATTTTTCTTAGCATCATCTGACACAGCTGGCTGCTCACCTTCTTTAGGTGTTTCACCTTCGGCTCCAGCTTCTGCTCCTTCAGCAGTTTCTTCAGCTGGTTTTTCTGGCTCTTTAACTATCGTTGGTGCTGCGACCGTAGCAATTACAAAATCTCTACCTGTAATCGTAGGAGAAACATTTTCAGGAAGTTTTATTGCAGAGATCTTGATGCTTGCACCTATATCCAGGCCCTCTAGATCGACGACCAGTTCTTTAGGTATGCTTTCAGTTGGACATTTAAGCTCAACTTTTCTTCTGACAATATTTAAAACCCCCCCTCTTTTCAAACCAGGAGATAAGTCATTATTTATAAATTTAACTGGTATTTCCAAAATAATTTTTCTGCCTGCAACCATTCTTAAAAAATCTACATGAATTGGTTCATCAGTTACTACATCAAAGGATACTTCTCTTGGAAGTACATTAACTTCTTTATCTTTAATTTTAATTTTCAATACATTTGATAAAAAATTTTCTTGGTCAAGCAATGTTTTTAAATGTTTTTTTGAAACACTGATCATTTCATTTTGTTCTTCACCACCATATAAAACTGCAGGAACCATTCCTTGTTTTCTTAGAATGTTGTTGCTTCCCTTGGAAGTTTTTGATCTTTGATTTGCTTCTAAATTACTCATAAAAATGGTAGCTTTTAGCTCAGTCACTATATATTATCAAGAAGAAAATTACCTAAATAAGTCTGATACCGATGTGGAATTGGATATCCTTTTAATAGCTTCTCCAACTAATTGAGAAATTGTTAAAATTTCAATATTTTTTGATCCTTTTACCCTATCAGAATTATCAATTGTATCTGTTATAATTAATCTTTTTATTTTTGAATTTTTTATTTTTTGTACAGCTTTCCCACTTAGCACACCGTGCGTAACGTAAACGTGCACTTCTTTTGCTCCTCTATCTACTAACGCTTGAGCAGCATTTACAATTGTCCCGCCTGAATCAATTATATCATCAACTATAATACAAGTTTTTCCTTTCACATTACCAATTACATTCATTACTTCTGATTTTCCGGGCGTCGGTCTTCTTTTATCAATTATTGCTAAACCTACGTGTAAAAATTTACCCAAAGCTCTTGCTCGTTCAGTTCCACCAACATCTGGCGCTACGCAAATTAAATTTTTTCTTTTAATTTTCCTTTTAACGTGTCTAGCAAAAATTGGTGTAGCAAATAAATTGTCAACTGGAATGTCAAAAAAACCTTGAATTTGTCCTGCATGCAAATCGATTGTTACAATTCTGTCAGCTCCAGCTTTAGTAATCAAATTTGAAACTAATTTTGCTGATATTGAAGTTCTAGGCACAACCTTTCGATCTTGTCTAGCATATCCAAAATAAGGAATTACGGCTGTTATATTTTTTGCCGAAGATCTTTTTAAAGCATCAATGCAAAGCAAAAGTTCCATTAAATTATCGTTAGCAGGAGATGATACTGATTGTATTACAAAGATACTATTTCCCCTTATATTTTCATTAATTTCAATATAGATTTCACCATCAGCAAATTTTTTTATACTAGATCGAACCAATCTATTTTTTAAATATTTTGATATTTTAAAACTTAGGTTTTTATTTGAATTACCTGTGATTATTTTCATCAGTGTCCTATTTAAGCATAATTACGGATATATTTCTACCATAATCAGATTCATTTTGTTTAAATGATCTTCTTGCGCTAAAAAAATTATTTTTTTTATCAAAGGTGTCTTTTCTTATAACATCAATTTTAAAAATACCAAAACTAATTAATTGATTTTGAACAAATTCTCCCAAATCAAAGTAAATTTTACTTTTCTTTGACTTAAAAAATTTAATATTTCTCTTATTTTTTCTCGTAAACCTTTTTTTAAATTCCTTCCCAACTTCATAATTTTTTTGGCTAATGCATGGCCCAATTGCTGCTATAATATTTTCTCTATTTGAACCGAGTGATATAAATTTCTTTAAAACTTTTAGTAATATGTTTTTGTACGCACCTCTCCACCCAACATGTACTGCTGCTATTATCCTTTTTTTAAAATCTAATATTAATACTGGCGCACAATCAGCGGTCAAAATTCCAATTGGTAATTTTTTAACATTAGTAATTAAAGCATCGCCAATCAATTTTTTTTTGCTTAATTTTTTAACATAAAAAATCTTTGAGCTATGCACCTGGTACAATAACTTGACATTGTATTTCTTAGATCCTAATTTATATTTTACATATTTAAGGTTTTTTTTAATATTTTCTGTTTTATCAAAAGATCCTTTGCCACAATTTAAACTTTTATAAATACCTTTTGAAAAACCATTTTTATTGTCAAAAAATCCATGTTTAATTAAATTAGTTTTCTCTAAATTTTTAGATATGATCATTTAAACCCCAGACTAAATTTTTCATTTTTTTTTGAAAAATATATTACTTTAAAAAGTTCACCCATCTGTTTTTTATCGATTAATCTATTGACCCTATAAAATATATTAGCTTTTTCTAAAAATTTTTTATTTATTGCTAATAATTCTGCTCTTTTTAAAATGCCTAAATTTAATAAAAAATTTCTTTGCGTGGTGTATTTTAATTCTAAATTTAACTCTTTTGCTAATTGTTTTAAAAAAGGAATATTAATCATGCTGCTTATATCGCTATGACCAATTTTTTTAAAAATGTTAATTTTTTTGTGATTTTTGACTGCCTGAAGTGTATCCATCATCTCACGATTTAAATAACCATAATCTATAAATAGAATACATCCATTTTTTTTTTGGATAAATTTATTTATTTTTTTTATTATTCTAATGGCATCTAATGAAATTTCCAAAAAATTTTGTTTTTTTGATATTTTAAAATTTAATTTTTTTTCAATTTTTTTAATATCGTATTTAATTTGAACAAATTTATATTCCCCTCTTTTTTTCTCTACATACCTTTCATACCATTTATTATCATCATTAATAAATTGTTTAATAGGTAAAGCATCTAAAAATTCGTTTCCAAAAAAAATAGAAGGGTTATTTTTAATTTCATCTAAATTTTTAATCCATTTTACTTTACTTTTTTTAAGTATTTTTTTTTGTAACAGAGTTAATTTTTTGCTTTTTTCATAGATTATAAAATTACAATTCTCGTAAAAATCAGTAAATTTTTTAGATGAATTTATTATTTGCAACATTAAGTCTCCATTACCAGAGCCTAATTCAACAAAATTAATTTTTTGTTTTTCATGAAATTTTTTCCAATAAGATATCATCCATATAAAAATCATTTCAGAAAAAATATTAGAAATGTTTGGAGCTGTTACAAAATCTCCATTCTTTCCAAAAGGTTCTTGTTTCATGTAATAACCCTTCGTAGGATGATAAAGAGCGTCAAACATAAATTTATCTAATGGAATTTTGAATTTTTGTTTATTAAACATTCTTTTTAGACTTCCACAAAAATAAGCCTATTATTAAAACAATAATACTAATTAATTGTCCCATAGATAAACTAAAAAATAATAAACCCAAATGCTGATCTGGCTCTCTTGTAAATTCAATAATAAATCTAAAGATTGAATAATAAATTAAAAAAAGTGAGGAAATGTATCCATCTTTTTTATTATTTTTAGATATAAAAAAATTTAATATTACAAATAAAAGAAGACCTTCAAAGATAGCTTCGTATAATTGTGAGGGGTGTCGACTTAAATTATCGATTAATATAAATTTAACTCCCCAAAAAACATCAGTTTCTCTCCCGTAAAGTTCAGAATTAATAAAATTTGCAATTCTTCCAAGAAAAATTCCAATAGGCGCTGATAAAGCAACTAAATCTAAAAAATAGAATGTGCTAACCTTATTTCTATTGCAAAAAATGTAAGTGACTAAAATTATTCCTACAACTGCTCCATGAAAAGACATTCCACCCTCCCAAATCATAAAAATTTCTAATGGGTTATAAATGTAGTAGTTAAAATTATAGATCAATATATATCCGAGTCTTCCTCCTAAGATTATACCGATAATTATATAAAAAACATAATCTTCAAATAATTTTCGATATTTCTCGCTCTCAATCAATTTTTTTTTACAGTAAAGTAATCCAAAAATAATTCCAAAAATATAAGATAATGAATACCATCTTATTTCCAGACTCAGTATATTTAAAGCCACAGGGTCAAAATTATTGATAAACATTACAAAAAAATACTATAAACTAAACTAAGTAAATTAAAAAGCTATGTCAAAATCAAAATTATTTTTTAATGAAATCTCCAAATTAATTGAGCAAGGTATTTACAATTATAAAGATTTATCCAATGAATTTATTTCAATATTGAGGTCAAAGAGAGAGGAGTTAATTTATAAATTAAAACTTACAAGTAGTGAAGAAACTGAGGTACTAATTAAAAGGATTGAAATTTTGGAAAAAAAAATCGAAAAAATTGGAAAAACAAAAAAAAATAAAAAAAAAATAATTAAAAAGGTAAAGAAATAAGCACCTTTAAACCACCAAACTTCGACTCTCCAAGTTCTATTTTACCACCGTGTGATCTAATTATATCTGATGAAATTGAAAGACCTAGCCCAACACTTGAGCTTTTTTGAGATCTACTTTTGTCTATTTTGTAAAAGGGTTTAAAAACATTTTCTCTTTCTTGAAGAGGTATTCCTGGACCGTCGTCCTCAATATAAATTAAAATATTTCCTTTTAATTTTTGAAAATTAATTTCTATTTTATTTGCAAATTTTGTAGAATTTTCAATTAAATTATTTAAACATCTTTGTATCGATAGTTTCCTGCCATTAAAGACAAAGTCATCTGCTTTATTAAATTTTATTAAATTATTATCAAATTTTGATATTATATTTTGAATTAATTTATTAAATTCGAACTCTTCAGTTTGTTCTTTGTTACTTTCGCTTGAAAATTGTAGATACTCATTAAGCATTTTCTCCATTTCGTCAATGTCGCTTGAAAATCTATTAATAAGGTTCTCATCTTTTATTAAGGCTAGTTGTAGCTTCATTCTTGTTAAGGGTGTCCTTAAATCGTGGCTAATACCAGACAACATCTCAGACCTTTGATTTAAGTGTCTTAAAATTCTTTTTCTCATTTTTTCAAATTCGTATCCTGCTTGTCTTATTTCAGATGCACCTGAGGGAACAAACTCCTCAATATTTTCTCCTCTACCAAACCTTTTTGATGCATCTGCAAGTTTTTTTATTGGTCTTGTTTGATTTTTTAAGAATATAATTGCTATAGCAACTATTAGTATTGCAGGCAAAGTTATCCAAAGTGCAAATATTCTTACCGAAGTACTTGTTAGTCTTTCTCGTGGAATAAAAAACTCGAAATAACCTCTATCACCTTGAACTTTAAGATTAACAATATTTTTAAATTTAGAGGTATCAAACCAATATTTAAGATTTTTTGATTTTAACTCCCTTCTTAGAGATCTATCTATTGGACTATACCATTTCTCATTCATCACTTCTGAAAACTGTTTATTTTGAAAATACACAACATCAATTTCTAAATATTCCTCAAAAGTATTTTCAATAAAAATTTTGTCTGCGCTCTCTCTATTATAAGAGTCTATAAAAGATTTTATTTCTCCAACCAAGGCTCTTGTCATTCCAATATTTGTTTTTATCCACAAACTATCAAAAAAAACCACTGAAATTGTAATTTGCAAAAGTATTATAGGTAAAGCAACAATTAAAAGTCCTCTATAAAAAAGTTGCTTAGGAAGAATTTTTTTAATGAATTTATTCAATCCATAAAACATAGCCTTCACCTCTAATTGTTTGTAAATATTTTGGATTTTTGGGACTATCCTCAATTTTTTTTCTTAGCCTTGTTATAACAACATCAATAGATCTTTCTTTATCAATTTTAATTAAGCTTCCAATACTCTCTCTAGTAAAGACTTTTCCAGGAGAATTTAACATTTTCTCAAAAATTTTTTTTTCGGTATTATTAATTTTAATTTGTTTGTTATTTTTATAGACTAGCATTTTGTCTAAATTAATTCTTACATTACCAAACTCTATCTCTCTTTTGCCTTTGCTTATATTAGTCTTGCTTAAAATATTTTTAATCCTTAAAATTAATTCTTTAGGCTCAAAGGGTTTTGGCAAATAGTCGTCCGCTCCAGTTTCAAGACCTTCTATCCTGTCGGTCGGCTCACCTTTAGCGGTTAGTAAAATTATAGGTGTTTCAACTATATTTTTTTTCTCTCTTAAAAAATCTAAACCCGATTTGCCAGGCATCATTATATCTAAAATAATTAGGTCAAATTTAATATATTTTATTTTTTCCGCTGCTTCCTCTGCATTTCTTGCCGTGGTAGTAATAAATTCATTACGGTCAAGATATTCTTTTACTAGCTCCCTTATACCTTTATCATCATCAACAACTAAGATATGTGCTTCAAATTCTTTCATCGGATTTAATTAATTTTTTCAAAACATTATTAAAATCTACTACTTCTTTAGCAGATGAATTTAGTAGCGCGCTATATATCCTTTTTTTTTGTTTGGAAAATATCTCCTCAAATATTTTTTTACCTTTTTCGTTTAAAAATATATGTTTCACTCTTGTATCTTTAGCGTCCTTTTTGTATTTTATTAAATCGATTTTAATCAAATCTCTAAGAATCCTGTTTAAGCTTTGTTTTGTTATTTTTAGTTTATTTAAAAGTTGGCCAATCGTAATACCTTCATAAGTGGATAAAATATGTAGTACTTTGTTATGAGCAATCCCTAAAGAATATTTATCTAAAACTGACTTTGAGTCTGAAAATGTGTCTCTATAGCTCAAAAATAGCTTTTCGATGAATTCTTTTATTTGTTCATCTTTTAGATAAAGAAGTTCTCTCATAAATATTTATATTGGTAAGTTATATTGACATAATATATATAGAAAGATATTTTTTTAT
>MDSZ01105179.1_pt1 | contig 11267 bp, 13 predicted proteins | sample 811201 | NCBI WGS metagenome assembly MDSZ01 (sample SAMN05326647, study PRJNA326480) | marine metagenome | isolation source: seawater | place: Indian Ocean: North | collected 2010 | reverse complement strand
GTCTGAAGAAGCAGCAAAATATAAGAAAAAATAATTAATTTTTTAAAGCTCTTGTTGTTGCTTTGAGTGGAAGCAGCAGACATTCTTTTCTAGGTGAATTCTTATTGTTCATTATTTTTATAAGACTATTCCATTTTTTATCTGAAAGTTTAACTTTTTTATTAAATAATTTTTTAGATTTTTTTATGAAATTGCTTACGGTATTTATTGATTTTTTTTTAGCAATTCTAGAAAGAAGACTAGCTGAGGCTTGACAGTAGATACAGGAATTACCTTCATATTTAAAATTTTCAATTTTATCTTTTTTTATTAACAGGTAAATTTTTATTTCATCTCCACATAGAGAATTTTTTAAACTGGAATAGTGTGTATGATTTTTTATATTTCCATGGTTTTCTGTCTCTAAAGCAATTTTAAAAATTTTTTTATCTATCATTATATTTATAAATTTATTGCATCCTCTATTCGGTCTTTAAAATAATTTTCGTATGAACTACCGCATGTAACCAAATAGTCATCTTTGATATTATAAATTGAACATTCAATTCTAGCTATTAAAGTTTGCGCCATAGTAGAGGATGGAAAACTTTTTTCACGTAAATCAAAATGTGTAAGTTTATTTAAGTAATAATTTTTATTATAACCAGAAATTTTAAAATAAACTTGACCATGAGTATAATTCGAAGCTAATACATCATCATTAATATTTATATTAGATATTAGTTGTAAAATTTCTTCGTCTGATTTTTCTTTCAGCCCAATTAAACTCCATTGGTCAAATGATTGTTTTGCAAGTATGAATTGATCACTTAATACAATCCTCAAATTATTTGATGGAGGGAGAAGAGAAGTTTCTTTGTTTATAGCTTCAGCAAATTTAGCATCCCCTTTTCCTCTTAATATAACTTGAGAAAATTTTTTTTGAAAAATTTCTATGCCTGTGGATGAGAATAGCTTCATAAAACCAACTTTCTGTTCTTAGGATCAATAAAATTAGGTTTAACAACTTCAACTGGAATAGTATTAAGATCAGAGGTTGAAACAAAAAGTCGAGTTCCAATTTTTCTGTTTCCATCTTTAATTAAGGCCATTGCAATACAATGATCAAGTGTCGGACTAAAGTAGCTTGAGGTTATATGCCCGAGCATTTTAACAGGTTTTTTTATTGGCGTTAAAAGATTTTCTTCCTCAATAATATGTTGACCTTCTTCGATACCATAAGTTTTATTTATCGGTATGATGCCTACAAGTTGTTTTCGATCCTCTTTTATTATGTCACTTCTAGACAAAGATCGTTTTCCAACAAAATCTCTTTTGTTTTTCCCTATCATCCAGTTAAGATTTAAATCAAGCGGGGTAACAGTCCCATCCGTATCTTGACCAACAATAATATAACCTTTTTCAGCCCTTAGGAGATGCATCGTTTCAGTTCCATAAGGCACTAAATCCATATCCTGACTGTAGTAGAAAATTTTTTCCCAAAGTTTTAAAGCATATTTTGGAGGTACATAAATTTCGTAACCCATCTCTCCCGTGAAACTAGCTCGAAGAATTCTAATCTGAGTATCTAAATAATTAATAAACTTAAAAGTCATATGAGGAAATTTTTCATTTCCAAAATCTACATCTTTGAATACCCTGCTCATAATGACCCTAGATTTTGGTCCGCTCAAATTAAAAGTCGAAAATTGCTCGGTTACTGAATTCATATATACATTCATATTTGGCCACTCAGTTTGTGCGTACTCTTCCATATGAGCCAAAACATTTGCGGCACCACCAGTTGTTGTTGTTACAATAAAATGTTGATCACTTATTTTACAAACAATACCATCATCTTTTACCATGCCATCTTCTCCAAGCATTAAAGCATACCTTGCTGACATAGCTTTCATTTTTGTAAAACTATTTGTATACATTAGATTTACGAACTCGAGAGCGTCTCTTCCCTTGATTTCTATTTTACCTAAAGTACTGCCATCCAAAATTCCTGCTGTATCTCTGACCTGTTTAGACTCCCTTTGAACAGCTTCATGCATACTTTCTTTTTCAAATTTTTTAAAATACCAAGGTCTTTTCCATTGCCCCACATCTTCAAAAACTGCATTTTGTTTTACGTGCCAAGGGTGTATCGGAGTTTTTCTATCCGGGTCATAAAATTCATAAGTACTTCGACCCGCAATTGCAGAAAAACTCACGGGATTATATGGTGGTCTATATGTTGTTGTGCCAACCTCAGAAATTTTTTTTCTTAATAATTTTGATACAATCGCAAGCGCATTTATACTACTAATCTTTCCTTGATCAGTCCCCATGCTATTGGTTGTAAAGCGTTTTAAATGCTCTATTCTGTCAAAACCTTCTCGAATTGCTTGTCTTAAGTCTTTGGTAGTAACATCATTTTGAAGATCGATGAATGATTTTGACCACAATGATTTTTTTAAATTTTTACTTTCCCAGATCTCTTTTATATTAAATTTATCTGGTCCAAAGGTATCTATATCTAATTTAAGATTATTAACTTTCTCAAGGAAGCTAAGTTTTTTATTAACTTCATCAATAATTTTTCCAAAAGCAAAATTTCCACTTACCGAACCCAAGGTAATAGTATTTTGAAATGATTTTTCTGGTTTAAAGGTTAAAATTTTTTCATCCCATTTTACCAAACCCTTTGACTGAGTGAATAAATGTATATCTGGGTTTAGACCTCCTGAAATACATAACATTGAAGCTTTAATTTTTGTTATATGACCTTTTTTACTATTTATAATTACTTTTTTAATTTCATTTTTACCTTCGCAGCTCTCTATTTCAGATTTAGGGTAAAAAGGAATACTGTGATATTTTAATAAATCTAAAGTTTCCTTTTCTATTTGCTTAACATCTCTAGCATCGACATAAGCTTTTGGCTTGTGATCTTTATCAATAAGAGATTTTAATAGACTAAAAGTAGAAGAGTTATTAGTAAAAATTATAGGGTTTCTATCTGGTACCACATCATATTTATGCATGTATTTCTCAAATGATGCCGCAAGCATTACTCCAGGCAGATCATTATTTCTAAAAGATAAAAATCTCTCTATATGTCCGTTAGCGAGAACAGTATGTTTTGTTCTGATTTTATGTAGAACAAGTTCAGGCTTTTTATTATTAGGAGCGGCTCCTACAGATTTATCTTCAATAGCAACTAAGTGGTTGCTATAATTAAACGTAGTAACTGTTGTATTCTTTAATATTTTAATATTGTTTGAATTTTTAATAAGCCACTCGGTTTTTTCAATCCAGTTACTTGGATTTTGACCATCAATTGATTTAATTTTATTTGAATTTTTTAGTATACCCCCAAGATCATCTTCTCTTTCAATCAACAAAACATCATATTTAGTTCCAGCTAACTTTTTTGCAGCTAATAATCCAGATAAACCTCCGCCTACAATTAAAATATCAATATTCTGGTGAACATGTATACTTTTGGATCTAAACTCTCGAGGAGGCTTTCCAAGTCCAGCAGTCTTTCTAATTAAAGGTTCATAAATATTTTTCCAAAATCCCTTTGGTCCCATAAAAGTTTTGTAATAAAAACCTGCTGAAAATATGGGTGATAAAAGGTTGTTAATTGAACCCATATCCATTTTTAAAGAAGGCCATCGGTTTTGGCTTTTTACATCCATGCCCTCATAGATTTTTTTAACTGTAGCACGGACATTTGGTTCGTTATGTTCGTTTAATATTTGAACAAGTGCATTTGGCTCTTCAATGCCACAGGTATAAATTCCTCTTGGTCTATGATATTTAAAACTTCTTCCAACAAGTCTAACTTCATTTCTTAGTAAAGCTGACGCAATAGTATCACCTTTGTTTCCGCCATAAGTTTTACCATCAAATTTAAAATAAATTTTATTTTCACTCATGGTTTTTTCACCGCAAAGTTTCCAGATCCTAAATCGGGTTCTCCCGAGGGAGATTTAAGCGTATTTTTAAATTCTTTTATTGGAGGCTGAGCTTCTCCAATTTTATAAACTTTTAATATTTCATCTGTAGAAGTATTTCTTACTGCGTTGAACCATTTTTTACATCCATGTGTATGAACCCATCTCTCATAATAAATACCCTTAGGATTTGCTCTTATAAAAACATATTCAGACCACTCTCTATCACTTACATTTTCTGGATTTTTTGGTCGAGCGACGTGCGCTTCCCCACCATTAGTAAATTCTGATTGGTCTCTTTCTCCACAATAAGGGCAATTAATTAAAAGCATTTTAATGGGCTACAGCAGCAGCTCCGTGTTCATCAACTAATCTACCGCTCACAAATCGATCTAAAGTGAACGGAGCATTTATTGAGTGCGCCTTATCTTTTGCAATTGTATAAGCAAAAACATTTGCACTTCCTGGTGTTGCTTTAAATCCTCCAGTTCCCCAACCGCAATTAAAATATAAACCTTCAATTTCGCATTTGCTAATTATAGGACTTGCATCTGGACAAATATCTACAATGCCTCCCCACTGTCGAAGCATTTTCATTTTTCCAAAAATTGGATATAACTCAACTATTGCTCTTATAGTATCTTCAACAATATTGTAACCACCTCTTTGAGTAAAAGAATTATAACCATCTGTTCCTGCACCAATAACAAGTTCTCCCTTGTCAGATTGACTAACATAGGCATGAACAGCATTTGACATTACGACAGTGTTAATAACTGGTTTAATTGGTTCAGAAACTAATGCTTGTAGAGGTTTACTTTGAAGGGGTAATTTTATTCCAACTGTTTCAGCTAAGACACTTGTGTGACCAGAGGCAACAACACCAACTCTATTAGCTCTTATAATTCCTTTTGAAGTTTCAACACCATAAACTTTTCCATTTTTTGTTTTAATTTTTTTTACTTCACAATTTTGAATTATATCTACACCTAATTCATCTGCCCGCATTGCAAACCCCCAAGCAACCGCATCATGCCTTGCTGTTCCAGCTCGCGGTTGATATGAAGCTCCAAGAACAGGATATCTCAAATTTTCTGTATTCATTATAGGAACAAGTTTTTTAATTTGTTTTGGATCTACCCAATGTGAGTCTATACCGTTTAATTTATTCGCACTGACTCTTCTTTTAATTTCTTTTATGTCATGCTCATTATGAGCAAGGTTTAAAACACCTCTTTGACTAAACATTATATTATAATTTAATTCTGTAGATAAATTCTCCCAAAGTTTTAAAGAGTGTTCATAAAGATGAGCGCTTTCATCCCAAAGATAATTAGATCTAATGATTGTTGTATTACGCCCTGTATTTCCGCCCCCTAGCCAGCCTTTTTCTATAACGGCTATATTTTTTAAACCATGTTCTTTGGCCAGATAGTATGCTGTACCTAAACCATGGCCTCCTCCACCTACAATAATTATGTCGTAAAATTTTCTTGGTTCAGTGTTTCGCCACATCTTTTTCCAATTTTCATTATTGGAAAGTGAGTTTTTTAATATATTTAAAAATGAATATTTTTTTTTCACAGACAAAAATTAACAAATAAATGCGAGTTCATCTAGTATATTTAAATTGAAGACCCCAAAGGTGTTGGGGCCGAAACTACCGTAGTTAACCAACAATTCTTAAGTGGACCACTATCTAAATATTTTTCAACCTGCCATTTAAACATAAAATATTTTTTTTCATGATCTAAAACAACTACTTTAAAAACAACAGTTTTCTCATCCGAGTAAATCTCCTCAATTTTGTGATCCTTGTGGTTAATAAGCATTTTATATGAATCTCCTTTAATCATTTCTTTAAATCGGCTTAAGGGACCGGTAAAAATCTTATTATTTGGATGAGCAAATTCCCAAGTTTGCTCAATGCCTTCATCTTTATAGCCTAGGTCGTTTTTCATTAATCCATTTAACTGTATCTTAACTACTTTAATGGGTTTGATAGCCTCGTTTGGTTTTATAATTTTTGCTTCTAAAAAACTAATATTTAAAAAAAATACTAAAATAAAAAAATTATTTTTGAACCTGATCATAAAATTCTTTTAATGCATTCAGTCAATACGTCAAGTGTACTACTTGACGTATTGAAAAATAAATTATTTATGCAGCTAAAGCTTGTTTGATATCCGAGATGATATCATCTGGATGTTCGATACCAATAGAAAGTCTCACGTATCCCGGAGTTACACCTGCCTCTGCCAATTGCTTATCATTAAGTTGACTATGTGTTGTTGATGCAGGATGAATTGCTAGACTTCGCGCATCACCAATGTTAGCAACATGATAAAGTAGTTTCAAATTATCAATAAATTTGGCGCCGGCTTCTTTTGTCCCCAGATCCATGCCAACAAGTGAACCGTAACCACCCTTCATATATCTTTTTGCTCTATCTCTAATCTCTCCTTGGTGATTTGTTGGATAGATAACATTCTTAACTTTTTTCTGTGTTTCCAAAAACTTAACAACTTTTTCAGCATTAGCACAATGTTGCTTCATTCTGAGAGCCACAGTTTCTAATCCTTGAATAATTTGAAAAGCATTGAATGGAGATAAGGGAGCTCCCAAGTCTCGCAACAAAACTACTCTTGCCCTTATGGCAAAAGCTACATTCGCACCTGTTAATTTAGGAACATCTCTTCCCCAGATAGCCCCATTATAACTTGGATCAGGTTGATTAAAGAGTGGTTGTCTTTTTGCATCTTTAACCCAATCAAAGTTTCCTCCATCAACTATAATTCCTCCAATAGAATTACCATGACCGCCAATATATTTTGTTAGAGAATGCATAACTACAGCAGCACCATGCTCTAAAGGTTTGCAAATTACTGGAGCAGCGGTGTTATCAATAATTAATGGGATGCCATGCTTTCTTCCAATATCTGCAACTTCCTTAATAGGAAAAACTCTTAGATAAGGATTTGGACAAGATTCTCCATAGTACGCTCTAGTTTTTTTGTCGGTAAGTTTTTCAAAATTTTTCGGATCCTTCGGATCTGCGAACCTTACCTCAATCCCCTGCATACCTAGAGTGTTCTTAAACAAGTTTACAGTTCCACCGTATAGATCAGTAGATGAAACAATATTATCACCTGCTTGACAAACATTCTGAACACAAAACGCAGATGCCGCTTGCCCGGACCCAACTGCTACAGCAGCAAGTCCACCTTCCAAAGCAGCCACACGTTTTTCAAGAACATCACATGTCGGATTCATAATTCTCGTGTAGATATTCCCAAACTCTTTCAATCCAAATAAATTTGCAGCTGTTTTTGCATCTTTAAATTGGTAAGAGGTTGTTTGATAGATCGGAACAGCAACTGCAGTAGTTGCTGGATCGCTTCTATATTCACCACCATGAAGACCAATGGTCTCTGGATTTTTTATTTTATCAGCCATATTTTTTCTCCTTTTTTAGTACTTCGACGAATAGTCAGGCGTACAATACAGTTCAAATGCCCGGTTTAAATTTGAGAAACTTTCAAAAAAAAACCACCGGCTAAAGCGGTGGTCTATTTAGATTAAACGCTTTAGCGGATTTTATAAAGCGCTCGCAATTTGTATTAAATCAGCGCTAAGTGGAAATTATATTAGATTTAGAGCCAAAAAGTCAATAACAATTTGCTTCATTCTTTAGAGGGCAAAAATGTTATAGATATAAGGCAATGGATAATAAGTGGAATAAAAATCTAACCCCAGAGCAAAATTATATATTAAAAGAAGAGGGAACAGAGCCACCTGGATCAAGTCATTTAAACCAAGAAAAAAGAGAGGGTGATTATTATTGCGCTGGTTGTGGAACTAAGCTTTTCAATTCCTCTATGAAATTTGAAAGCGGATCAGGGTGGCCATCATTTTTTTCCTCCTTACCTGAGGTTTTTGAAACTAAGACAGACACTAATATCGGTTACGAAAGAACAGAATATCATTGTAAAAAATGTGGTGGTCACCACGGTCACATTTTCGATGATGGACCAAAACCTACGGGTAAAAGATTTTGCAATAATGGACTTTGTTTAGTTTTTAAACCAAAGAAATAATAAATAATAACTTAATGAATTTTTTTAAATACTTTTACTATTTACGATATAGGCCTAAAATTTTTTTTCCAAGAAAAAGTTATTCAATGTTTGGAGAGGATATAGAAGTAAATAAATTTTTTCAAAATAAGCTTGAAGGTTTTTATGTCGATGTCGGATGCTATCATCCCCTAGAGGGCAATAATACGCATTTGTTATATAAAAAAAATTGGAGAGGAATAAATATTGATGCAAATTCTTTATCAATTGATTTATTTAATATAGCAAGAAAGGAAGATACAAATGTCAATTTAGCAGTAGACAAAGTAAAATCTACAAAAAAGTTATTTTTTAGAAAAGAAATAAATATGCTAAATACATTAAACGAAAAATTTGCAAAAATTCATTTTCTAAAGGGTTTTAAGGAAAAATCTGTAGAAACTGATACTTTGAACTCCATTATAGAAAAAACTATTTATAAAAATAGAGAAATTGATTTTTTAAATATTGATGTTGAAGGTAATGAACTTAATGTTTTGCAATCATTAAACTTTGATAAGTATAATCCAAAAATAATATGCGTGGAAATACACGATACTAATAAAATGTATACTTACGATGAGAATGCAATAAAAAATAATCCCATATATATTTTTATAAAAAAAGCTGGATATAAAAAAATATGGAACAAAGAGTTTTCATTTATTTTTAAAAAGGATAGATAGACAGTATGACAATTAATTTAATTATAGCTTTTGGTGCAGGATTAATAAGTTTTTTGTCACCCTGTGTCTTACCTTTAATCCCAGGATATATTTCATACATATCAGGAGAAAGTCTAGGAGATATAGTTGAAAAGCAAAAAAAAATTTTACTCAAAACTATTTTGTTTTCTTCGGGTTTTTCATTAGTATTTATAAGTTTTGGTGCAACAGCCTCTTTCATTGGAAATTTACTTTTAGAATATTCAAATTTGCTTAGAATTATAGCGGGTATAATAATAATTATCTTTTCTTTACAGTTAATAGGAATTTTTAATCTTAATATTTTAAACCAGGAAAAAAGGTTTCAAACAAAAAATTATTCAAATAATTTATTTTTTCCAGTAGTTGTTGGAGCTGCTTTTGGTTTTGGTTGGACACCATGCATAGGCCCTGTGCTAGGATCGATTTTAACTTTAGCAGCAATCGAAAGCAGTATATCTAAAGGCATTCTACTATTAAGTTTTTATTCCCTAGGTTTAGCTATACCGTTTATTTTATCAGGTTATGGTATTTCAAAATTTTTAGAATTTTCAAAAAATTTTAAAAAAAATATTCGGTTGGTTTCTATTGTAGGAGGAATAATTCTATTAATTACTGGAATTTTAATTTTAACAAATAAATTACAAACACTCGGATACTTTTTGCTTGAGGCATTTCCTTTTTTAAGTAATTTAGGCTAACAGCTTATCTAATTCTCCACTTTTGTTTGCTGCCTGTAGTTCTGCGTTACCACCTACGTGATGATCTCCAATAAAAATTTGTGGCACAGATGTTGCCCCACCACTTTTCTTTAACATTTCTTCTCTTTTAGATTCATCGTTCCAAACATTAATTTCTTCATAAGGTATATTTTTTGAATCCAACAAAGCTTTAGCGTAAACACAATATGGGCACGGATTTCCTGTATACATTAAAACTTTTTTCATACTTAATATATATCACTTATTCTAATTTTTTCTCTCATTTTCTTTCTTGAGAGCTTAAACTTTTTTCTATGTTTTATACTAGTGTTATGAACTCTTTTTCTCCAAAGCCTAAACGAACTTGGCTTTAGGTTTTTTCTCATTATCTTAATAACTTCAGACTCATTTTTTCCAGTCTTTTTTTTAATTTCTTCAAATGTTATTCGATCAGCCCATGCCGCCCAAATTATCCAATCATCATTATATTTTTTTGGTTCAGGGTTTTTAACTCTTGTTTCAGGAATAAGACTTCTTTTTTTCATTAAAAAATATATAATTTAAATATGTTCCCTGAAAACTACTTTATTTATGTTCAGTTGTTACTGTTTCTTTTTATCACACCCGGGCCTCCAAGAGTTGTCATCGTTTCAAATACAATTAATTATGGTTTAAAAAAATCGGTCTGGACAGCGTTTGGTGATATTTCAGCGAATGCAGTTCAAGCAACATTAGTCACATTTGTTATTGGAACTTTGCTAATAGATAATCCTGAAATTTATGTCTTTTTAAAATGGGCAGGTATTAGCTACATAATTTATCTTGCTTATGAGACTTTTACATTAAAAGTAAAGGGGCTAGGAAAAAGAGACAAAGTTTTAAAAAGTAATTTTGCGATGTATAGAGATGGTTTTTTAGTAGCCGGATTAAGCCCTAAAGCTTTAGTTTTTTTTAGCACAGTTTTTATCCAATTTATTAATTTTGAAAATAATATAATTTCACAATTTCTGATTCTAACATTTACTTGGGTATCTTTAGATTTTTTAAGTTTAATGATGTATGGAATTGCAGCAGGAAAAATTTCGCAGTGGTTAAAAGGTAATCCTAGAATTTTAAATACAATCTCAGCGTGTGTATTAATTATCATAGCTATTATTGTTGCAATAAGAACGTAATTTTTTAATTTAATCTGTTGTCTAAAAAGTCAAAAGTTGCTTTAATAATTTAAATAATTAATTAATTAAAAGGGGGAAAAATGAATAAATTAGCAAAACTATTTATTACATTTATTTCAGCTATAGCTCTAGCAGCGGTTAGTATCACTTCTTCTTTTGCAAAAGTAGAAAATGGATACATTGTGCTAGGATCTGCGATTTCTCTTACAGGAAAATATTCTTCTAATGGAGTGCACACTCAAAATGGTTATAACTTGGCCGTTGACAGAATTAATAAAATGGGTGGCGTAAAAGTTGGAGGAAAAAGTTATAAATTTGAAATCATTTATTACGATGATGAGTCAAATCCTAAAAGAGCTGCTCAGTTAGCTGAAAGACTAATAAAACAAGATGGCGTTCATTATATGCTTGGGCCATACAGTTCAGGTTTAACGAAAGCCATTGCACCCGTAACCGAGAAATATAAAATTCCTATGGTTGAAGCAAACGGTGCATCAAGATCTTTATTTACTAAGGGATATAAATATTTGTTTGCGGTTTTATCACCAGCTAACCAATATCTTGAAGTAGCAATCGATCTTGCAGTCGAAAAAAATGGTGGAAAGCCAGTAAAAATTGCACAAGCATTTGAACAGGATGCTTT
>MDSZ01270485.1_pt1 | contig 11268 bp, 2 predicted proteins | sample 811201 | NCBI WGS metagenome assembly MDSZ01 (sample SAMN05326647, study PRJNA326480) | marine metagenome | isolation source: seawater | place: Indian Ocean: North | collected 2010 | reverse complement strand
TAGTAATCTTGATGAAGAAGAGGAAGAAGAGGAAGAAGAAGATGAAGAAGAGGAAGAAGAGGAAGAGGAAGAGGAAGAGAAAGAAGAAGAAGATGAAGAAGAGGAAGATGATATCTTTGGTGAAGAACTGCCAGAAATTAAATCAAAAGTTGTTGAAGAACGTGTAAAAGATAGCTCGCCAATGAAAGAGGAAACTGATAAGGAAGAAAAAGTGCAACAAAAATACGATAGTGATTCAGACTATGAAGGACTAACAAAAGATATCACTGGTATGTCAATATCAAATCCTAGTTATTTTTTCACCAGAATGAGGCAACGAGATCCTACTTTATTTTTAACAAAAAAGGATGGTAAATTTAATGCTTATTCACGCATTTGTCCTTCAAATATTCGCCGTCAACCAGTTATTTTAACAGACGAAGAAAAAGCTCACATTGACAAAGTTTCACCTGGTTCATATGATAAAGCAATTAAGTATGGATCAGAACCATCAAAAGAACACTGGTATATATGCCCCCGATATTGGTGTTTAAAAGATAACATTAGTCTTACCGAAGAAGATGTGAAAGCCGGAAAATGTTCAGGTCAAGTGATTCCATATTCTGCAAAGAAAGTTCCAAAAGGAAAATACATATATGAGTTTAGTGCTGAAGAAGGTTCAAATGCCGCAAAAGAATGGATTGATAAAGAGGGTAAATATATACCGCACTATCCTGGCTTTGTAAAAGAAGGAAATCATCCCAAAGGTTTGGGAGTTCCGTGTTGTTTTAAGTATTGGGATGCACCAGAACAAAAGAGGCGAAGAGATTTATATATTGATAAAAAAGTAGAAAAAAAAGAGGCGGTATTTGACAAAGAATCATACATTATAGGTCATGAAAAATTTCCGATAGAAGCGGGTCGTTATGGATATTTGCCAATACCTATACAAAAGTTTTTTCATACGGACAACAAGAAATGCCAGACAAGTTTTATTAATAGAAATATTAAGTTTGATACTCATTGTGTATTACGTAAAGGTGTAGAAATAAGTAAGAATAAATCATTTGTAGCATGTTTGGCTGATTTATATTCCAGTGAACCTACAAGTGCGGGTAAAATGCCAACCATTGACGAAATGATTGAGATTATTATTAATGCTATTGACATTGATAAGTTTACGCAATATCAAAATGGAAATTTAGTTTCAAGTTTTAAAGTTTCAGACAGTTCTGTTATTAATAACACTGACGTAAGCAAATATGTAGAAACAGAAACATACAAATTGTATAATGATAAAAAGACAGATATGTCAACAAAAACAAAACGTGAGTTTGCATTTAAAAATATAGCAGCATCATTTCAAAATTTTATTGATTTTTTAAGAGATCCAGAAATGACTATTGATTACACGCATTTATGGGATATTGTTTGCACACCAAATGATAAATTATTTTCGAGTGGGTTTAATCTGGTTGTATTAAACATTCCAGAGGCCGACATAACAGATAATGTAGAATTAATATGTCCAACTAACATTTATTCAGTAAACCAATTTACTTTATCAAAAGGTATTTTTATAGTAATAAGTAAAGGAGGTTATTACGAACCATTGATTAGATATATCAACCGCGATGTTATATATGTTAAGAAAATTTTCAGTATGAAAGGAAATTCACTAATTGAACCATCAATGAAACACGTATTAAAGTCAATAAAAGACATTTATAATACAAAATGTTTACCACTTGCTAGCAATAAACAGTACAAATTTAAAAGGAATATATCTTTAACAAATTTAATAGAAAATATTAGAAAGTATAAAGATTTTACTGTTAAAAGCCAGGTATTAAACTACAGTAATAAAGTAATAGGTGTTATTATAAGTGTAAGAGATAAAAACGGATTTATACCTTGTTATCCATCAAATAGTATTACTGATGATTCAATAACAAAAGTATTTATGGATGACAATATTTGGTCTGAATATAGAGAGACTGTAGAATTTTTAGATGATATACACAAGAAAACAAATGGAGAAATACCATGTAAACCAGTTATAAAAGTGATTGAAGACAAATTAATAGTAGGCATATTAACTGAAACAAATCAATTTATACAGATAGCAAGTCCGCAACCAAATACTTTTGATGATGATTTACGAGAACACAACGATACAAATTATTACAATATTGAACGAGATATTATAGATAATAATGAGTATGACAAAGAACGGGAAAGATATGTAAAACGAATTGAATTAGAAAGTCAGTTTTTCTCAGTATTCAGGAATACAATTAAAATACTTTTAAATGATTTTAATAATCGCGTAATAAGGAAAGAAATTCAAGAAATATTAGACAGTAATTATTTGTTATATAACGAAAAACAAAAACAAATATTAGAAAAAATGAAACAACTTTCTGAATCACATGTTAATTTTGTAGAATACGACGACGAAAAAATTGACAATTTAACAGATGTTGTTAGATGTATACAAAGTGAAGATGAAACATGTAAAGAAAGAAAATACTGTATGACAGTTAAAGAAGAAACAGAAAAAGGTGAAACAAATTGTGTATTACTTGTTCCCAAAAAAAACTTATTAACTGATAATGATAACGAAGTGTATTATTATAGAAAAATGGTTGATGAGATAATTCGATTCGGTCAAATAAGAATGTTTCTATTTAAACCAAAACAATACTTGTCATTTGATAAGGTTAAGTATAAGTTAAATAAATCTGAAATGATTATACTAGAATCTTTATTAACTCCTGAATATTTTGATGATTTGGATCTTGCAGAGTCACACAAATATATTACACATCATCCATTTGATATAGCACAACCTAATCAAAGTATTCCATATGATAGCAAAATTAAAATTGATGATCTAATTAAGCCGATTGTAAAACCTAAGAAACTTAAATTAATGAAAGTTCCTCGTAAAAAGAAATAAATTATTAATATAATATTTAATAATTTATTAGACACTACTATTACTTGGGTCCAAGAAAGTGAACGGTGTGAATGTATTTTGAACAGGTCTTGGTGTTGGTGTTCTATTAGCTATACCAATAGAAGTGAGAGGTGAATTTCTTACTTCACTTGAGACTATATATCCATCACTGCTACGGGAACGACTCATAAAGCCACTAGGGCTAGTAATTCTCGCTCGTGATCTTCCTCGAGGACTTCTCCTTGATCGCCTTAGTCTTCCTCGTCTTGGACTTGGAATATATCTAAATAAATCGGGACTAGGTATTGGTGTTAGAGTTAAAGGATTAGAAGCTTGAGTAGGTGGTGGTTGTATAATATTATTTAATCCTCCAACTATTTGGGAAATATTTTCATTAATCAAATTGTTAACATAATTTGATACTACAGCCTCCGTGGGTGAAACTGAATTTACAGAAGTGTCTTGAACAGAAGTTTCGCGAGGCTCACTAATAACTACATTCTCATTTGTATGCGAAATACCTACTCCTTGACCATTATCATTATCATTAACATCATCATGATTCAGTATTGACCTAGAAAGTATGATATTACTATCATCTATTTCTTCATTTGAAACTTTATTTTCATCATTTTCATTGCTATTATCACTAGTATTATCACTAGTATTATCACTAGTATTATCACTAGTATTATCACTTGCATCATTTTCATTGCTTGTATTATTACTATTATTGACAACATTACTATATGATGAAATACCTATTTCTACAGTGATTCCATCGTCATCGTCATCGTCATCGTCATCGTCATCATCATCACTATCCTGCTTATTTTCTTGTTCATCACTATCCTGTTTACTTTCTTCATCATCGCTATCTTGTTTATTTTCTTCTTCTTCAGTATTATCAACACTCATATCACTAGCATCACTTTCATTAGTAGTGCTTTGACGGTTGCGTCTTCCAAACAAATTTCTACGAGCTGACGAAAAATAACGTCTAGCTGGACGTGGTTCTTTATTTTTGTATTTGTTATTAAATATGGCAAGTATTTTTTCAATTTTAAGTCCACTATCTCTGCGCGTCATAATACTGTTTGAATATTTCGTTAAATAATAACATTTAATAGCAGTTTTTAGTTCATTAATCAAGACACCAACAGGAACAGTTCTGAGCATACGTTCTACATCTATTAAAGTTAGTTTACGTTTGAATTTATCTAGTAAATTTAGTATGTCAAGATAAATGTCATAATCGCTCGAACTGTCAATATGGTTTATAACTGATTTATTAATTAAATAAGTATCATTTTCAATTGTAAATTCTTTAATATTAAAATGTTTCAAATAAAATTTATGAAACAACAGTGGAGTAAGAATTGTACTTTCTTTTGCTTTGTAAAATATATTGTAGAGGTTCGCTTTTGAAAACTGAATATTTGTGTAAGGGTTCTTAGGCATTAATGGGTTAACTAGTCCAACATCTTCGTAATTTAATAGAGATTTTGTAATAATTGTTAGAAGATCGGTTAGTCTAAAATGATAAAGAGTATTATTTTCTATAATATCCATTTTTAGTTGTTCTGAATAGTCTGTTAGGTCGTTCATGTAAAGATCTGTAGTAATTTCCGAATCTGTAAGTTTCTTATGTCTATAGAAACGCATAAATGTTCGGAGTTTATTATTAACCCATATTGCTTTGTTGAAAACATTGTATATAGATTCTTTTGTTTCATCACTTAAAAAATTATTATCAGTAGTGCATGATTTTAAGATTCCATAAAAATGTGAAACTTGCTTTGTTTTCTTGCTTGACTGAATAGAAAGTATAACATTGTTCATAAAATAACTATCAACACAAAACTCTGGTACCGAATTTGGTTCAAGATCGTCTTTAAGCATATAAAAAATTACTGATAACCCTTCAAAGTCAGTTATCACTTTATTTCTATGAAATATAAATGGATTACGGATGTTTGAAATATCTACAGCATGTGTTTCTGTTTGCGAATCTGTGGGTATATTAAATTCTGTCATATTTTCGATATAGTATATGATATATTATATTATGTCGAAATTTTTATATTTATTTACAATGTTTAAAATCCTGGATCGTATTCTGTATCGATAACGCCAGTATCTTTTTCATTGATTGCACCTACATTATTTTTAATAACTACATTACTTCTGCTACACGGATCATTCGAATCTTCAATACCGCCAAACATCTCGTCAATTTCTTGGTCTGCAGTGTCTTCTTCGTAATCGTATGGTTTAAGTTTACTCATTTCATCTATGTCAAGTACAATCTTGAACCCATTTGTACCAAAGTATCCTTCTTGACCACACATAACATTAGACGATACACCTCTCATTGGATCAAGCTCAGCATGACGAGCAGCACGAAGAAACATTTCTGGCGTTTCTTCAAATGATGCCTTTGCAATTGGTCCAATATGATCACTGTTTATTCCATGTCTAAAGATTGAAATCATCTTGTGTGTTGCAGTCATTCTGTCGCAAAGCATCGACAAATGATGGTAATTAATGTATGTGCCATCAAATTCAATAACATCTGTGATTTCATTATAAATGGCTTGTCTTGCAGCTTCAATGCCAAGTGTTTTGTAAATTTCAACAATATCGTTGCTAAATGTCCTGTACTTATCAACAAAATCAAGCGCCATAACATCAAGAAGATTTGTTCCAACCGTATCAAGTACCCAGATTTCTTTCTTGCTGTAGTTGCCTTCTTCCATTATTAGAGTATCAGGGATTTTGCGGAGGATTACCTTTGAAATGTTCTTAATACCGCGAAGTACAACATTATTGAGAAGATAGTCTTGAAAATTTTTCAACATGTAAATTTCATCTGATTGGTCCAAATGAGTAATTGTTGAAGTCTTTTTCGATTTACCTTGAGTAATGTTTTCCAAGCGAATACGAAACACTAGCTTGTCAGCATTATAGTCCGAATACACGCAAGAAATTTCTTCCTTGCAGGTATGTTTCAATGCAAAGTGTATTTCGTCCATTGTGATGTCTTTGTCAAGCATTGATTCGCGATCAAACTCAAAGCGGATAATCCATTTAGAACTGATACCATCCTTGCTGCTTTCTTCCTCGGTACACTCTTCAATCATCTTGTTGAACTCATTATATTGCGATATGAGTTCTTCATCTTCCTCAATTAGAGTTGCGCCGTTGTCAGGGTCAAAGCAGATAGTCACTGATGTAGTAATGTCGCACAATTTAGTGTGTTCTAGTTTGTTCATAATACTCTGAGCATTAGATCGTTCAAGCTCGTCTTCTTTGAGTAGATGGACAGTAAGAGACGGATTCTTCGGGTTTTCTGAGAGCGATAGAATCTCCTCAAGTCGCGGAACACCACGAGTAACATTAGATTTGCTTGCTACACCAGCAAAATGAAAGGTATTAAGAGTCATTTGCGTAGTAGGTTCACCAATAGATTGCGCTGCAATCATACCAACCATTTCACCTGGCGAAACAATCGCACGTTTGTATGATTCTTCGATAGTCGCAAGGAGAACAATAAGTGCTTTCTTGTTGAAACGATGAGTCATTGCAAGCTCTTTAGGTGAAAGGTAGTAGTAGTAAGCAACTTCAAACAATTCAGTTGGCGGGCAATAATACATAGAACGCAAGCGAGCCAATGTGTTTTTCGTCATTTTAAATATTTCAAGTGGCGTGATATCAACCATTGACATATGCGTGATGTTCATCTGGTGTTTGATATTAGCGATAATGTGTGTAAAGCACACCGGGATGTGAATTTTCGTGTTATCTTGAAATTTAAATATTTGCTTAACAATTCTTTCGCGAGCGTCAAGCATTTTATCAATGCGAACTTTGCATTCACGCGCAAGTTCGGCCTTTTCTTTTGAAATTCTCTTCAAGGCTGCCTTTGTATAGCTTGTCGTGTAGATGGCATCTTCAAGGTCATCACTAGGCATGTGGAAATGACCGTAAATTTCATCAATTGTCATCTTAGCGAGAGGAATATGTTGATTTTCAACGCGCACTGTATCAATGCCGTCATCGCCATAAGAGAATTGCACTACCTTATTCATGTTATTTCTAACAGTCATATCGTAATGCACCTTGAGATCCTCAAGACCCTTAATAAGACGACGCTGAATATATCCTGTCTGGCTGGTTTTAACAGCAGTATCAATCAAACCAACACGACCACCCATGGCATGAAAGAACAATTCTTCCGGTCGAAGACCTGAGATGAATGAGTTCTCAACAAAACCGCGAGCATTGGGCGAATCGTCAAACTTTGTAAAGTGAGGTAGCGTGCGTCCTTCGAAACCGTAAGGAATGCGTTTACCATCAACATTTTGTTGACCAAGACAAGAAATCATCTGTGCAATATTAAGAGGTGAACCCTTACTACCGGCATTAACCATCATAACAAAACGATTGGTTTTCGTAAGGCTCTTTCTTCCAATTTTGCCAGCTTCATCCTGTGCCTTGTTAAGAATATTATTGACTTGGGTTTCAAACTCTTCCAAATTGGTTTTACCAGTGTTGTTTTGGAAAATACCAAGATGGGTTTCGTCGATAAGATTCTTAACATCTTTCTTTTTGTCAGTAATGGTAGAAATAATCTTGCTGTTTGTCTCACTATCTGAGATAAGATCACTAATACCAACACTGTAAGAGCTACTCTTCATGTATTCTGTGATAATATTCTGGAGATTATCGATAAAGTCAGTGCTAGCACGATTTCCAAAATCGTTGCAAACACGCTGGAGAAGTCCCTTAGTACTTGTACCAAGAACACTCTTTTCCATTTGACCTCTCTTGTATTGACCATTCACAATTTCAAGAACATTGTTAGACAACTTCGGGTCTTCATCGTTATCAAACAATTTGGTCTTGTACTTCATCGATAGAGGAGGCATAATTTGCGAAAGGATATCAAAGTTTGAGTTCTCCTTGCGCTTAATTTTTTTTACATCAATGTCATTAAAACTCATGAGAAGGTTCATGGTTTCACGAGGGGTGAAGGTTTTATTTGGGCGCGTAAATCGGTATGCTCCAAGAAGGGAATCTTGAAATACACCAATAATTGACTGGTTATTAGCAGGGCTAATAATTTGCCAAGGAACAGCAGCCAAATTTCTGAGTTCCGCTTCACTCTCTTCATCTTGCGGCATGTGAAGGTTCATTTCATCACCATCAAAATCAGCATTATAAGGTTTCGTATCACCAACATTCATGCGGAAAGTGTTTCCAACCTTCATTACTTTCACAACATGACACATCATAGACATCCTATGAAGTGTTGGTTGACGATTAAATAGAACAGCATCGCCATCCATAATATGACGATGTACAATATCTCCGTCCTCAAGAGTAATTGATGCGCGATCAATGTATCGTAGAGAAATGTTCTCACCATTCTTGCGTTCAAGAATTTTTGCACCAGGATACTCATCAGGTCCACTTTGAACCAACTTGAGGAGAAAGTTTTTGTTTAGTTTATTAACAGTGATTGGTTTAGTAAGATTCATGGCAATTTTAAGAGGAACACCAAGTTCTCTTACAGAGAGATTAGGATCTGGCGTAATAACAGAACGAGCTGAGAAATCAACACGTTTCCCCATAAGATTGCCGCGAACACGTCCTGTTTTTCCGTTAAGGCGTTCTTTGATTGACTTAAGAGCACGACCAGATCGCTGTGCTACTGAGGCAACGCCTGGAATCTTATTATCAACCATAGTTGCAATGTAATACTGCAAGACAGTGCTCCAATCATCAATAATGTTGGAGTTTGCATTCTGTTCAATCTTTTCTTGAAGAGTTTTGTTAGCTTTGATAATATTAACAATAATATGGCTGATGTCATCTTCTGACCTCTGCTGCGCATCATGCTTTACAGAAGGTCGTACCGCAGGCGGAGGAATTGCAAGCACTTGGCAAATCATCCAATCAGGACGAGACCAAACAGCACTAAATCCCATGAAGTTAACATCTTCATCGCTAATTCTCTTGAATACTTTAAGTAGAATTTCAGGTGTGAGACGCATCGTTAACTTTTCTTTTGAATCACCTTGCTCTCCTTCTTCAATATTATCCCATTCAGCAATAATAGTAGCAAGACCCTCTTTCTTAATTTTGCATGGTTGTTTGCATCCACAACCATCTTCAGTGTCTTCACCACAACGTTTAATTTTGCTAGCAATTCGGAACACATAATTCCATCGCTCTTCAGGCTTCATATCAGCACATTGCTTTCGCGTTTCTTTGCTAATAAGAAGTTTGCTGCATTTAAAGCAAACACAACGAGCAATTTTAAGAATTGTATTCAAATACTGAATATAGAACACAGGCTTGGCAAGTTCAATATGTCCAAAATATCCTGGCGTTTGCATGTACGTAAGGCCATCAGTGGGACAAATAATACCTGGTTCAAGAATACCCATACGGGGGTCAAACAACCCACCGATAACAGGTTTATTATTAATGTAAGTATCCCTATTAGTAATTTCAGCAACTGAACTATTTCTAATTTCTTCTGGGGACAATACACTAAATTGAATTCCAATAATTTTAGAAGAACTCATTGGTTTTTTGGTAATTGTCGTCATTCTTCCTATATTAATAAGATAATATTTAGATTGTTTAACAATCAATTTTTTTATATAAACAAAAAAATTGATTCACATAAAAAAGTTAAAAAATACCGTATAAGATATAATATTCCGTAAATACAAATGACAAAATCAGACTCGAAATCCCCTAAAGGTAAAGGCCGTTATAATCTTCGCTCTAAAAAGAAAAGAGACGATTCATCAGACAGTTCCGATGCGAGTGATAGTGAGCATGAATCTGAGGTCGAAGAGATGGAGTATGATTCTAAAGATTACCATGACTTTTTGTCTAAATTATTTCCAAGTGTTAGTAAGAAAGATTTGAAAGAGCTTGATAAAAAGAAGAAGAAGACGAAGGGAAAGACTTCAAGTCAATCTAAAAAATCTAAATCAACGCCAAAATCTAAAAAATCTAATTCTAAAAAATCCAAGTCAAAAAAAGAAAGCGATGATGAAGAATCAAGTGAATATGAGACGATTGATTCAGATGAGGATGATGAGAGTGAAGATTCTGATGAAGAAGATGAGGATGAAATGAATGCTCTTATGAAAGATAATATGCGATTTAATATTGTCTTTACTGTTGGAGGAAAGAATCTTGGAGAATTTGATGAATATGAAGAAGATTCTGATGAAGAAGAAGATGAAGACTACGATAGTGAAGATGAAATCAGTGATGAGGATAGTGAAGAAGAAAGTGAGGAGGAAAGTGAAGAAGAAAGTGAGGAAAAACCAAAAAAGAAACGAACTAAAAAAAATAAAAAAAAGAAAGTAGTTGAAGAGAGTGAGGATGAAGATGAAGATGAAGATGAAGACGAGGATGATGAAGATGAAGACGAGGATGATGAAGATGAGGATGAAGGAGAAGGCGAAGGAGAAGGTGAAGACGAAGAAAAAGACGACAAAAAAAGTGATAAAGATAAGAAATCAAAAGCAAAATCAAAAGATAAAAATACCGAAAAAAAGAAAGGACATGACAAAAATGACGATGAGGATGACGATAAAGAAAATTCAATGGATGACGACGAGCTTCTTGAGAAATTTAAAGGATTTGTAAATCGATACAAGAAGCAAAACACAAAAAATCCGATGATTAAAGAGATTGAAAAGATGACTAAAAAACAAGAGAAGAAAATGAAGAGAAAAGAGAAAAAACAAGAGCGAAAAACCAAACTTAAACTCGCGAGAGAGTTTGGGAAAGCAATCAAAGAGAAAGGTGCAATGAATGATTTTCGCTACTTTAAAGAGCGTCCTGTTAAAGAGCAGAAAGAGTTGCTTGCGCAGCTTATTGAGGTGAATAAATTGACACATATGGACAAACCATATCGTATTTCACTTCTTGAAACTAACATTTCACCGCATTACAAATCAATTGCCCTTCGCAAGATTAATTCGCTAAGATACATGGATCCTGGTTCGGGCGAATATTACAAACTAAAAAATTGGGTTGATACTTTTATGAAGTTGCCATTCGATAAATACAACAAGCTTTCGCTTACAATGGAAGATGGCATTGACAAGTGTCATTCTTATATGGAAGAAGCAAAGCTTAAACTCGATAGTGCTGTCTATGGATTGAATGATGCCAAGATGCAGATCATGCAAATGGTTGGTCAATGGATTGCAAATCCACAATCGGTTGGTAATGCTATTGCGATCAAAGGTCCTATGGGTACTGGTAAAACCACCCTAGTGAAGGAAGGT
>MDSZ01086501.1_pt1 | contig 11269 bp, 9 predicted proteins | sample 811201 | NCBI WGS metagenome assembly MDSZ01 (sample SAMN05326647, study PRJNA326480) | marine metagenome | isolation source: seawater | place: Indian Ocean: North | collected 2010 | reverse complement strand
CCTGTTTGAGGGCGAAAATGACGGTTTTAAGTGGCTCCATTAGCCCGCAAATGGGTGGCGCCATTAGGGTGCCAATCGACAGATATTAAAAGTGGTTATTTATTGAGAGATATTGAGAGAGTATTTGTCGTCAAAGGTCAAGTAAGCGGGAAGAGTTGAGCCCATCGTGAAATACTGGTGGATAGTCTTCAGGCACAAAAAAAGCCCCTCGTCTTTAATGAAGATCGAGGAGCTTTGTATTTTGTTCTTTATACGCCAGGTCGCTTTTTTGCGTGCACCAACTTTATTACGACTTGAGGCGTTCCTTTAAATCGGCTGTCAGCCATTGTCTTAGAGTTCGACGTTCATGCGCGAAACCGTTGTTACGATTAGTCCTGAAACGAAACTTTTTATCTGTAATAATTTCTGCATTAGAGGTGATTTCGTTTCCGTCCTTATCTAATATCGCATAGCTGATATTCAACCGGGGTGGTTGTTCATCGGCGATCACTCTTACCAGCTTTTGGTTCCCGAAGTAACTGACCAAACTCAAGTCACCAGCTAAATCGACATCTCGTATTGCGATGACCATCGTGTAATCTGACGGAAGCACAGAAGTTGAAATGTTTTTTATCTCTTTTTCTATTAAGGTAAAAAATTCATTAGCATACTGATCTTCTTTTACGCCATCCCCGCCTTTGAGGTCAGTGTAATCTTCAATTCCCAACCAGTGAACGGATGCGCTTCCTGCTACTGCATTAACACTGAGCATTAATAAACAACTTAATAAAAAATATTTCATAACCACTGTCCTCGTGATAACGGTAAGCGTTGATGAGTTTACGCAACATAAAAACTGCACAACGCCATTTCTGGTTCAACATTACATGACTTTATTGACACCAGCAAAATAAGAAGTGTTAAAAAGTGTGTAGCTCGGTAATCATTTTTTCACGCTGCACTTTTGATTAACTCTATTCAAGTACAAAAAAGCCCCTCATTGAGGGGCTTTCAATCTTAACGCTTTGTCAGCAGATTAATATCTAACTGATGCACTGAAGCGAACGTAACGCGGAGACTGGTAACCTGTAGGTAACAGGAAAGTCGGGTTCAATGTACCCGGACCTGACTCAGCATCTTCATCATAGTTAGTAACAGCGTCACCATCCAGAACGTTGAAGATATCTACGCCAAGCGTAACGTCTGCACCAGAAATTTCTACATCATATTGAGCAGAAAGGTCTAACTGAACAGTCCAAGGCGTGCGACCGTACGAACCACGCGGCAGGAAAGTGCCATCTGCGCGGTAGTAAGTCTGGCCGTAACCGTAGTCAGCCCAGTTCTCATCTGATGGATAGCTAGCACCAAAGCCGTTTAATGGACGACCTGATTGTACTAACAAGTTGGCACCTAAACGTAAACCGTCAGCAACTTCGTACGCACCGTACATCTTGAATGTATGACGACGGTCATTAGGAAGATTACCATAAGCACCGTCCATCAGCGCAGGGAAATCCCAGTCTGTAGTCAGACCTGCATCGTCCTGACCGTTGTCAGACTTGACGTAACCTTCTGCGTTACCGTACGAGTGAGACCATACGTATGAACCACGTAACATCCACACATCATCCCACGCTTTTTCAAACGCTACTTGCAGAGAGTGGTATTTACGTGTTGGCTCTGGGTAACCTAAAGATGAACCTTCAAGCTCAACTGGCTCGATTGTGCCATCGCCATCAGTATCATAGTAAGTTGAGATGCTTGTTCCAGGGTTGGTCAGCACGTATACATTACCATGGTAGTCCCAGTCATTTGCAAAGATTGCGTTATCGATAGTGATATCATCGATTACAGATGCCAGGTCACGGGTCGTCGCTTTAATGTCTATACTCCAATCATCGTTCAACATGAACTGATAACCTAAGATATACTCATCCTGATACATTGGTTTAATTGATGTATCGAGTACTTCACGAACATCAGGAACTGTACCGTCGCTGTATGTGTGAGTAGTAAACTGGTTAGACTCACTGTAGATTGGCGTACCGTCGGCATTTACACCGTCAAGGATGTAGAAGTCAGCGGTAAACAGTTCAGCACCAGCCATACGAATGTTAGTGTTCGCAGCGATTGGCAAGTGATAACGACCAAAGTTTGCATAAAGCTTAGATTCACCGTCACCATTGATGTCCCAGGTAATACCTAAACGAGGAGCCCACTGGTCTTCAACTTTGATGAATGACTCACCGTCAGCATTTTTGTTGTCGAAAGATTCGTTACGCAGACCGATGCTAGCAGTAATGTTGTCTGTAATTGTCCAGATATCTTCAACGTAGAATGCTGTAGATTCAGTTTCGAACTCACCGCCAGACTCATACACTCGTACCCGCACTGCGTCAGTCGGCTCATCAAATGCTACGCCGTCAATCACACCACCAGTCTGTTCTGAGTTGTAGTAACGATAGTAAACATGGCCAGAGTAGAATGACTGATCGATAGAAGTGTTAGTTTCAGCATCGTAACCAAAACGAATCAGGTGATCACCCAGGATGTATTCACCATCAATACGGAAAGCTTCACGAGAATCTTCCCCGGCAGATGGAGCCAGTGTAGACCAGCAACCAAGAGGCACTAAACTGCCGCTACGGCCATCGTAGATTGCCGGACAATTTTGATCGTTAGGGCTGGAGTCAGTCAGGTCTGATTTATTTTCACCCCATAAGGCAGAAAGCGTCAGATCGTCTGTAATATAACCGGTATATTTAACAGAGATGTTCTCACCACCGCGGTTAAGCAGTGCTGGGTCACCTAAGCCTGATACTTCACCAGTCTCGTAATCAAATGTACCACGAACATACTCAGTTGTACGTTCATCAGAGAACGCGGTGACTTCTAACAGATGGTTATCTGTGATGTTCCAATCAATTTTACCACCCCAGAACGCATCATCAGACTGCTGATCGTTGTAGGCTGAGCCACCACCTGTAATATATTCATTTGAAATATCACGTGGATTATACAGAACATAGAAGAATAAAGTATCTTCAATGATAGGACCAGAAAGTGAAATGTTACCTTCTAATCTTGAGTACTTGTCATCAGCGTTCCAGATGTTTGGAAGACCATCGTAACGCAGACTGTTTGGAGATGTCTCACGTAAGTCTTCTGGCTCCCAGAAAACGTTCGCTGCAACTTTCCATTCGTTTGAACCTGACTTGGTTACTGCGTTAATAACACCACCGGTAGAACGACCGAATTCAGCAGAGTAACCGCCAGTTTTAACCTGGAATTCTTTGTAGAATTCAAATGGAATGGTTGAACCACCCAGACCGTTACGGAAGTCAGTAACGTTCAACCCGTTCACGAAGTAGGCGTTTTCAGCAACTGAAGCACCACCGAATGAAGCCAGGTTACCAAAAGCGGAATCACCGCGAGTTGTTCCCGGCGCTAACAGCGCTACGTCTGTAGAGTTACGAGCGATAGGCAGACGTGCGATTTCAACCGCACCAATGTTCAGAGAAGACTCTGATGAAGTGGTATCAATTAACGCAACTGAGCGACCAGTTACTTCGATACGCTCAATGCCCACAGGTGTCAGTGGTACGTCAACGTTTGTTTCACCAATGCGTACAGCAATCTCAACTTCCTCAGATTGAAAGCCGTCTTTAGTGAAAGTTACGGTATAGGTACCTACTGGTAAAGATGGAAAACGATAAGACCCGTCTTGGTCTACTGCAACCGTTCTGGTTAAGCCAGTGTCAGTGCTTTTAATAGTAACTTGAGCACCGGCAATGCTTTGCATGTCGGTAGATGTGACTACCCCTTTCAGGGCTCCGTCGTTGTTACCAGCAAATACTGGTGCGCTCACACCTAGCGAAACGGCAACTGCAATTGCTGTGACGCTTTTTTTCATATTTAACATGTGTTGTCTCCCTGGACCACAATTGAGATGTAGTCGATGTAGCTCGACTTTTTATTGAAGAGGGCATCTTGCCCTACATTCAATCATAATCTTTGCAGATAGACAGGGTCAATATGGGGGAAGTTTCTATTTGATCTATTACAATGTTTTCGGTAATAAATAATTCCAAACGTAAACTATAGTATACACTTTGTAGATATTTATTCACAAACGAACTATTAAGAAATAACGCATAAATGCGAGTTGATAACAAATGCAACCTATTTCGGCTTCCTTAAAATCATTCCAAAAAAGCAGATTAATATAAGAAAAACAAAAATTTAAAACGCAAACACACAGACCGATTCGCAGTAAGATAAAATCTAAATACGAAAGTCAACCACACCAGCACTGCAATATTTTAGCATTCAGAAAAAAAGATCACTTTTTTATCGCGCTATTGTTCAATGCTTCATCAATATGATTGCAAGGTTTGAATTACGGATAATATTCTATTAAGCGAGGTCATTTCGCTATTGTATAAAAGATTAACTTTCAACAGCACAAAGTACTATTTTTAGCGAATAGTATCTGCAGTTGACAGCAGGTACAGCTTGTATTGTGATAACGCCAACTTAACGGAAACTGACTAATCGACTCGACTTTGGCGTAGTAAGCGCTATAACTGAATATGATAAAGCTATCAAACGTAGGAATTTGCAGTGAAATTAGATGACGATATCCATAATTATTACGAACATCTTGTTCTTGAACGTATCACTCAGCTTGGTTTAGATCAAACCAAGTCGACAGACTACCTGGCTGACCTGTGCTGCCTCGCACTTAATCAGGTTCCGCCTCGGTACATTCGCTACGAAGTCGATATGGCGTTTTACCTGCCTCAGAGTGAACGTCAGCAAATGGAAATGAACGTAGAATACGCCATCGATAAAGCCATAAAGTTTCTGGACCAACCCAAGAAAGAACGCGCTTAAGCTGCGTATCACTTACAGGCAGAAATGGTGTGGGCTCAGTGCTCGCTCAGCAGCATTTGTTTTGGGCCGTAAACATACGTACAGACAACCGCTGTGAACAATACGCTGTTTCAGCTTAGACAAAAGGTGTGTTGGAGAGTGTTGCTTGAAGTATAAGTTGTCATAAAGTTCCCGGCTTCTGTAGAATTTTTGAAGTATAAGTTGACATAAATTTGAAGCATAAGTTGACAAAAAATATCAACTCTCAAGTTACTTACTCTATCAGCGGGTAGATTTAACAATAAGGATGTAAGAATAAAAATATATTCATTGCATTCAACCTTCACACTATGGGCCTGGCGACGTTCAGGCTTTTTAGAAGGTGGTTAAAATGCCACCTTTAACGGGGAGGAAAAGTTCACCTGGATACAAATTCATGCGCTAGCTACCTATTAAAATATGAATCTTTTGTGGGAAACGACTTTGTATTAATTTGGCCAAGTCTTAGAACCCCCAGCCAATGCTGGGGGTTCTTTAAGGTTAGCCCTACCTTTTCGGCAGTCAAAGTAGATTGATGTGATTGATCACTTCCAGGCCTTTTCTCAACTGCCTACCCGGCAGTTCTTCCCTACACCTCAAACGTGGCAAATGTCTACTCATTTTCAGCTGCCTTTCCGGCAGTTCACTATAAAGGCTAGTCAATAATTTCGGTTGCAAAATTCAAAGATCAAAACTGCCTGGTACAGTGCCAAGGTAATTTTTATTAGTAGCAAATCCATATTTAGTGAATTTACTTTCGCGTTCTGTTTGAGCTTCGCAGCGCTGGATATGCAACACAAACTTATTGTTATTACTATTACTGGACATTGGTATTGAATGGAAATGCTCTATTTCCTTGGGCACAAATTTAAAGTTAGGATTATATTCCTCCCCACGAGCTTCTGCTCTTCGCTTCGCCCTAGCCATTCTTCTGCGCCTTTCTCCAGCAAAGGCTTTAGATATGGACTGGTTGCGCACAAATCGAATTTCATCAGAGCCATTCGGAACTGAACAAATATCAGATAACTCAAATAGACCGTCTTGGCTCATCATCTGAAAATAGTTTTGCTTCTGCAATGTTTCCAGATGTTTATCATTTTCGCAAACAAACGCAATCTGATTGCCCACGGACTCTAGAGTCCATTTGGGAAAACTCACTCCTATTCCATTTAGCCCAAACCGGCTTAAGTAGCCATGTAGGACAGAGATACACCTTCCTGCAAGCAGAAAGTAATCACAATTGGCTGGAAGATAGGTAACGGAGAAATAGCTGCGTTTCATCCTTTAGTCCTTTGAAATAAGCCACCTTTCACAAGCACTGATGCGATAAAATGAGAGCGATTAGACGCTTCATCCATTGCTAAACCGTTACGCTCCATATGCTTGATATATATGGCCACTTTGGAGAGCAAAGAGTAATAGTCAAGGCCATTGTTAGGGGTTCGATGTGCAATGAGATGTTGCTTGTCTGCCCCGTATTCATGAATACGTATACGATTAAGATCATCTGTGAACCAATCATCAATTGTTTGAATTGCAGCGCCAATTTTTTGCGCATTCATACTGGCGGCTTGCTTTCCATCTACCAGTGTATAAGCCAGTTGTTTGGACGACATTCCTAGCTCAACATTATCTACAAATTTCTGACTAGGGTGGATCTCTTGGCAAAAGGCTGTTTTAATTTTACTGGTAATATCTAGGTAGCAATAAGCTTTTGGGTCCGAGAGTCCTTCTTCAATAACTTCGGTTAAAGTAAATAAAGCGTCTTCAAATTTCCCCCACTCACCGTGCCATTTTAATCTTTGGCCCTCTTTAATACGGATCGGGTCAGAATGCTCAATAAGCACTTCAATATCAAAGTTTGGCGATTGCTTATTTCGCCATAACCAGTTCCCCATTAGAATATTCTTCGCATAGCGCAAGGCTAATTCTTTAAATCCGCCATGAGCCCTGTAAGTATCAACAAAACGTTTTAACCAATAATTAACTTTGGGATCGTCGCAAACATAAGGTTCCCTGCTGTTGGCCTCTACTCTCAAAGAAAAACGGCAATAAACTTCGTTAACTGTGGGTGGCACATAACACACGTCTATGGTCTGTGGATTGCCGAATGCTAAGTCTTGTGGTGCTAGTTTTCTAGGCTCACCAGGCTTCTGATAAGCGTCTGAAAAACCGGATTTTTGACCAACTAGCTTATTCTGCTCTATCTGCAATGGCTCGAAATCAGACTCAGCAGTTTTATAAAAAAATACTGCCTTACCTGGAGACAGGGAACGAACGTAATTTAAATGTCTGGGAAGTTGCATTACGTGTAATCAAACTTAGCCTTTTTCATAAGCATAGACAATTTTTCAACCTTCATAACCCAAAATGCATTATGAAAAAACTTCCTAATGCCAGCCATGCGCATTTCAATAGCATTCACACATTCTAATGATCCAAGTACGGGTTCTACAAAACAATGTTGTGGTGCTAACGCTCCTTTCCTATTAGTCGGCTGTTCCAATGACGCAAACCCAACACCTGCGGGCCGTTGATTTGGCGATGCCTCTAATAATTCCAACAAGTTTTCAAATGTTTTCACCTTATGCTTTGACGGGTATAGCCAGCAGCCTTTTGAAGACAATAAACCCAATTGCCTAAAAAGCTCGCTTGGACTTGTAAATACTTTGCACCACTCAACGCTTTCATACAGTGATGGTGGATGCATGGTACCGCCGGCAAAAGAGGTAGGAAAAGCCGCTTTTAGTATATTATCTGTTAATTTAGTCAGACTTCTCTCGTCAGGCACAAATAACCGAAATACTAAATCGACTGTCATGTCGCATTTGGGCATTTCGAGGATTCCGGGCCTTTTTACAGCCGTAATTCCGTGGGTCGTTTTAAGTTGATTCGGCTCAGGCAATAGCTTACCGGTGTGTAGCTTGTAGCTATGTAAGAAGAACGCCGAACCAATGCACTCAATAGAATGGTCAATACTGGATTGTAATTTGCGCTGAAACTTATGCGCAACTCCCGCCAGTGCTGTGAGCGAGGGAATACCCTGCAAGTATGGATTCGGCATGCCCTCAGCATCGAAAACACGCATATTTTTGCAATAAACATAAACAATCTGCGAATCGACTAGAGTTTCATCAGGGATCCCAATACTTTTCAGCACGTAGGCAAACTGGGATTTTAGCGTCAGCATGAGCTTTGGATGATACGCGAAACTCCGCAAAGTGCGTTGCTTGACAAGTTGTTCGTTCAACTGAAAATTGAGTGCATTTACTAATTGAGTCTTGTCTTGGTCTATATTTGCATATAGTGACTTTATTGGCTCCGGCAACGCATCAAGACGGTCTGTAATATCAAGTTCTACAAGCTTATCCAGCCAATGCAATAAGGTGGCCCGCAATTGACGTATCGCAGCAATCCTGCCTAATCTTTTCTGCCTAAGAGTGTTATAAGTACATTCACCAGCCAAAATTGAAAGCGCCGCTTTAAAGCTCTTTCTGAAAAGTACTTTATGTTTGAACAGTCTTTCGTTCGAATCTGTAGCTAGGTATTCCCTGATAGTTCCATGCCGGGATGTTGCTGGAAAATATTTCAGTACGCGTACTTTACCACCCAGAGCACTCGCCAGATCTCCTATATTTGTAGGCCTTGCATGTTCAACAGTTCCCCAATTCACACTTTTTACCTGAGCCAGTTGCTGAATTTCAACTTGCATTACATGACTCACGACAGGAGAAACACTCAGGTATCCTTTATCAAATGGCATCATCAATTGAGAGGTAAACTCGCTGACCACATCGGGAAAATCGGTTAAAGGTATAAAGTCCCTGATTTGATCAGCTAAAGTCATTACTGACTTTTTAGTTAATCCCAAAGTTCTTAAGGCGTCTACCCAAACAGGTTGCATTTCAACCAGCATAGTAGCGAGACTACTCACCTTTCCCTGCCACTTAAATGAGGTCAAGAACAGTTTTGCATGATTGATCTCAGCGCTGTTATGTGACCACCCATATTTTTTAGGCAAAGACGCACTGGTGATCGCTGGAATATCCTTGTCAACTACCTCTGCAATCAATCGTTGGTGGCTAACACGTATTTCAGGGTATTTCAGGTTATGCGTGTGGTACCATTTCACCTCGCTGATGCACTTCGCCAATAGCTCTGTGTTTTTAAGTACCTCTTTCGCAGCTTTTATGCTTGTTAGATCATTAACTTCATTACGTTTGTAAACAAGGTTTATCAGTACAGTAATCACCTGCAACTCATATCCGTCAACCTCTATAGATTTAGCATACGGGGCGAAAAGTTTACGAAGAGTCTTAGATTTTTCACTCACAGAATTAATAGCGAACGCTTCAACTAAACTCATAAATCACCAAGGAGTTATGGGTTGATTCTTTAAATATCCGAAATAACGTCCTTGCGATTGAGCTATCTCAATCACCTGACGCAGGTGAAAAACGCACCGTTCAGGTTTCAGATGTTCGTTCTTTTTAAGTTTCTCACTACAAGTTAAACTGCCCTCTTGGTACAACCTAAAAACCTGCTCTAACGTTGTCCCAAGCAAGGTCGCTGCCTCCAAACTATTTAACAGCAAATCCGCGATGTTCGGGTGTTTTTGTTTTGGGTTCTTTTCGACCAAATCGCTCAGAAAACAAAGTAATGAATCAACGACAATATTAGTTCTTAAAACGTTTGGCGAAGCTACTCTACTGAGCTTGACCACTTCTCCAAAGATACTTTCAAATTTTGTGTGGTTAAATGGCCTTAGCTGCTTTTCTCGACCCGAAGATACCTTATCGGCCAGTTCAGATAGAAAATTGTTCGGCCAATCGTTAAAGTAAGCTAAAAACGCTTCATTGAAATTGTTCTGCTCGATATCATGGTTGTATTGGTAAGCAAACCAAGTTAATTCACCAACCAAGTGCTGCGCATCCGAACTACAGAGCGCTTTACTAATCGCTATATCTGCCTTTTTTGCAGGGACCGTACTTTTTAACTCAGCTCCACAACTGCATTGTGAAAATCTCTCAGACCTTCTGTAATCGATTAGCTCACTACAATGCACACATTGCGAGAATAATCTCACTTTGTGCTTGTGACAGGCCATGTAAGGTTTTAAATGCCAGTAATAAGGGATGTAGCATTCCTCTTTCAAACATTCTGAGCAAATGGGTACATTGTTTTCCCTTAAAAGCACGCGAGGTAACAAGAACTGATCTCGAATCAGTGCAGTTAAATGCCCATACTGAATATTGCTTCTTAGCCAAGATATACGTATGAGCTCAAGAGACTTCAAAGCTGACCATTGTGCTACCAGCTTAAACGCCCGAGTTCGAAATCGACTTGATTTGCTTGCGTGATAGAGGTTAGCTCTTTTTAGATCTAGCGGAAAAGCTCCTTCCAGTTCAAAGTCTTTCTCAACCAGGCTCTGCCAAATGATATCAGCAAGCTCACGATAGTCGGTAAAAGAATTATCTCGTGTTAAACGCACTAAATAACTTTCCAAGGTTTCATCCTTGAAAGGTTTGGTTTGAATTAAGAAATGCACTAGCAGCCCAAACTAAGATTAACTTAGTTTATTTTTAGTCCAAAGATGGATATTTTGCGAAATCTTTTTTATTCAGGTTGTATAATGTGATGCGCCTGTAGCTTTTCCAACATTTCTGTTTGCTCTTCGACTGAAAGCTTATTAATCAAGCACAAAAGCTCGGCTAATGTATCCTCTTCGCAATAGAAATATGCGACTGGCACATTCAGCTTTTCAGCAATTCGCTTCATAGTTAGAAAGTCAGGCGAATGCTTACCTTTTTCGTATTGGTTCATTCTGGCACTGGCAGTATTTGGTTCCATTCCCAAAGCGATCCCCAATTGTTGCTGAGTGAACCCAGCGGCCTTTCGGGCTGCTTTTAGTCGAGTGGGAGTTGGTGTATCCATTTGAACCTTAACTACTAGTTTTAGTAGCTAAGATTCTCTTAGTGTATGCAAGATAAGTGTACTAAGGATATTTTAGTATCAGTGGTGTAATTGTATATTCTGGCAGAGCATGAACACCCATTCTGGAGAATCCGTGTTCACGTTCAGCAGAATCGGGCAGCCTCAGCAATCTTATAATTTTGTTCTGTTACCAGACTTACAGCGTCCAGTTTAAATTCATTCGAGTAGCTTTTTCGCGTTTTCATATACACTCCAGTTGAGATAATTATCTCTGAACTGGCTGTGTGAATCTATTGGAGCACGTCAGCACTATGTCAATGGACCAACAAACGTAAAAGAGAACATTCTGTAAGAAAAAATACTCAGGGAAGGATATTGGATTGACTGGCAATCGAGATAGTCTTTGCTCCACGAGACAGAGCAACGTATAAATTCTGACTAT
>MDSZ01025546.1_pt1 | contig 11269 bp, 13 predicted proteins | sample 811201 | NCBI WGS metagenome assembly MDSZ01 (sample SAMN05326647, study PRJNA326480) | marine metagenome | isolation source: seawater | place: Indian Ocean: North | collected 2010 | reverse complement strand
CGGGGGTTCCCATGCTAATACCGTCCGAAACGGTAATGGTGCCAAATGGAACAGCCTTTCCTCCCGAACCGTCGACTCCGACAACGGAAGCTTTGCCCAGGTCATCGAGATGGGAGTTGCAGGGAGTGACCATGCTCCATGCCGAACAGACAGCTACTTGCGGTTTCTCAAAGTCTTCATCCTCGAAACCCACGGCCCGGAGCATAGAGCGGTTCGGAGCTCGGTCATCACCGTCCACTACGATGGAAGAAAAGTTTCTGTTACAGCTACTCATGATTTTGATTAAGATTGAAGGGGGGAAGAATATCGGGTTGTATGGGGGGAGGCGAACACAATTCTCAGAACTTAAATACGCAATATTCTTTTTTTGGAAAACTCAAACCTAGAGTCCCTTAGGGATGAAATCGATCGGATTGACGAGCAAGTCGTGGGCTTGCTTAACGATCGCGTGCAGGCAGCCGTCAAGATAGGCAAAATCAAGGACAAACTAGGCGTAGCCCCCTACGATCCCGCCCGGGAGGAGCAGGTATTCGAGAAGCTTTTGGCAATAAGCGAGGGGCCGATGCAATGCGATTCCCTCCGTACGATTTATCGGGAAGTCATTTCCGCTTCCATAGCCTTGGAGAAGGAACTGGTTATCGGATACCTCGGACCGGAGGCAACTTATACTCATCAGGCGGCAGTCAAGAATTTCGGAACGGCTCTTACTCATCGCCCCTTGCCTGATATTCCTGACGTCTTTCAGGCGGTTGAGCAAGGGGAGTGCGATTATGGGGTCGTGCCGATCGAGAATTCGAGCGAGGGGGCCGTAAACCGTTCCCTTGACTTGTTGGTCGATAGTGAGTTGCACATTGTTTCCCAGGTTTACCTAAAGGTCGAACATTGCCTTTTCAGCGAATCCGCGATGGAGGAAATCAAAGAGGTCCGTTCCAAAGACCAGGCCTTGGCTCAATGCGCTGATTGGTTAAGGCGAAACTTGCCTAAAGCGAGCCTGACTCCCGTGTCAAGTACTGCGGAAGCGGTTCGGGAATGCAAGTCGAGTCAAGGAACCGCAGCCATTGCGGGAAAATTGGCCGGCGGCATGCATGACGTGCCTCTCGTCGAGGAAGGCATTCAAGACCGAAAGAACAACACGACCCGGTTTCTAGTCGTTGCTCGAAGTTCTCTGCCTCGTAGGGAAGGTGTGGATTACCGCACAAGTTTGGTTCTTTCTCTTTCCGATGAGCCAGGTGCTCTTCAGAGCGCCTTGAAACCTTTTTCCGACAGGGGATTGAACTTGTGCAAGATCGAATCCCGTCCGAGTGGAAAGAAAACTTGGGATTATTACTTTTTCGTCGATTTCATCGGTCATTCCGAGGACGAAAAAGTTGTTGAGGCCATGAAGGAATTGGAGAATGGCTCTCCTTTTGTAAAACACTTGGGCAGTTATCCGGAAACTTCCCTGTAGGCACCCGTTGGTCAGAAGAAGAGTACCGACAGGTCCAATTCCTCGCGGGCATGCCGTAGGGCGAGGGTTTCGATAAAGGAACGGATTTCCTGGTACTCGCGTTCCTTTTTGCCACTCCACCGCTTGCCACCTCTTAGCAGCGATTCCCGAATGCCGGAAACCAAAATCAGTCCCCGAAGGCTTCCTTGAAAGGATTGTACGAATTCGAGAACCGAAGCCCGTATCCAGAGCGGATCAATTGAAATGCAACGAGCGTTCCAATGGATAAAGGGAAAACCTCTTTCGTTTGGAAAGTGAAAGCGGACGACTTGCTCGATGCAATGCTCGAAAGACTTGACCGGCATTTGGCAATCCGAATCGTTTTCACGCATGAAGGATAGCGTCCGTTGAAGCTGCAAAGTTTCCTCACTCGTCGATACGCTTCCTATGACTGAGAAAAGCGCATTGAGATTCTGAAGCCTAGTATAATCGTCTCTTTTAGCCGCCGTCTTCGTCACTCTTTTCTCCACCACCCAAGTTTAATATTTCCTCGGCAAACCGAGATAACTCAACGAAATCCTCGTAAAAACTGGCGTACCTAAGCCAAGCGATGCTGTCAACTTTACGCAACCTGAGCATGATTGCATCAGCGATTGCCCGACTAGGCACTTCGCTATCGTACTCGTTCTCCATCCTCCGCAAGGTTTCGGATAGCAAGCCGTTGATCTGCTCGGCATCGATGGGTCTCTTGGCAATTGCTCGCCTCAGACCCATGGCCAGTTTCGTTCGATCAAAGCTCTCTCTCCTGCCATCCCTTTTCACCACCGCAAGATCTTCACGCAAGACCTCCTCGATAGTGGAAAAGCGATGACCGCACTCCAGGCATTCCCTACGCCTGCGAGTCGAAGCAACCTTTCCGGCTCTCGTTTCGAGAACCTTCAGTTCATCTGCCGAGCACTTAGGACAGAGCATTAATGATCAAGGATTCCATATACCACACGCTTATGTGTTTAACAGTATTCCAGGAAATTCTTCAAGATCATAATTCCTTTTTCAGTGGCAAGGGATTCGGGATGAAACTGAACCCCCCAAACCGGCAACTCGGAATGGCGCAAGCCCATGATTTCGTTTTCGTCCGTCTGGGCGGTGATCGAGAGGCAATCGGGCAAGGATGAAGACTCTACGATAAGTGAATGGTAACGGGTAGCGACAAAGGGGTTGGGCAGATCCTTGAACAATTCCTTTTGATTGTGCTTGATGGGGGAAATTTTGCCGTGCATCAGCCTTGATGCCCTTACGATTTTTCCGCCAAAGGCTTGTCCGATGCATTGATGTCCCAGGCAAACTCCGAAAAGGGGCTTGATTCCCGCCCATTCCCGAACTGCGGGCAAACTGATGCCTGCCTGATCGGGAGAACATGGACCGGGAGACAGGACGAGCCCGTTGTATTCGCTTGCATCAATTTGCTCGAGTGGCTTGGCATCGTTCCTCAATACCTCGCATTCCGCTCCGAGTTCGCCGAAATACTGTACCAAATTATAGGTAAACGAATCGTAGTTATCTATGACGAGCAGCCTCATGCGTTATGGCTTATCCCTTGTAATCTTGTTTGCGAAAACGTTCCTTGAGCCTGAGCGCATTGAGGCGGATGAATCCTCCGGCATCTTCGGGCTGATAATCACTTTCGTCGTCGTCCATGGAAGCAATGCTTTCGTCATAGAGGGAAAAGTCCGATTTCCGGCCTACCGTAGTCACGTTGCCCTTGTATAGTTTGAGACGCACGGTGCCGGAAGCCGTGGCTTGGCTTTGGTCGACGAGAGCTTGCAGAGCCTCTCTTTCCGGAGCATACCAAAATCCGTAATAAATAAGCTCGGCATATCTCGGGATCAAGGAATCCCTCAGGTGCATAAGGTCACGATCCATTGTAAGGGTTTCAATTTGCCTGTGGGCATTCAGTAGAATCGTTCCTCCGGGAGTTTCGTAAACCCCTCGGCTCTTCATGCCGACGAAGCGGTTCTCCACCAGGTCAACCCGTCCGATTCCGTGTTCCCCGGCAATCGTATTGAGCTTGCGGATTATTCCAGCCGGAGAATCCGGTTCACCATCGATGGCCACGCAATTTCCCTGTTCGAAGGTCAGCTCGAGGTACAAGGGAGAATCGGGAGCTAATTCCGGATCAACCGTAAGCTTATACATTTCTCTGTTATCCGGAGTAGTCGGATCGAACCACGGGTCCTCGAGGATTCCCGCCTCATACGAAATGTGCCAAAGGTTGCGGTCCATGGAGTAGGGCTTGGATGCGCTGGCTTCGACGTCAATCTTGTGTTCGGCGCAGTAGTCTATCATCTCTTTGCGACCAGGGAATCTTTCCCTGAAGGAAGCATCTCTCCATGGGGCGAGAATTTGCAAGTCCGGGGCGAGGGCCGAGAAAGTGAGTTCGAACCTGCATTGGTCATTTCCTTTTCCTGTTGCTCCGTGAGCGACTGCATTGGCGCCGAATTCCCGGGCTATCTCAATTTGAGCCTTGGCGATCAAGGGGCGGGCGATAGACGTGCCGAGCAGGTATTGGGACTCGTAAATGGCGTTTCCCCGAACCATTGGGTAAATGAAATCGCTTGCGAATTCTTCAACCAAGTCAAGCGTTCGGTGAGCGCTTGCTCCCGTAGACATGGCTTTTTCCTCAAGGCCGTCGAGTTCCTCTTCCTGTCCGACGTCCGCGCAATAGGTAATGACCTCGGCGTTTTGTTCGTTGGCGTACCAGTGTACGAGTACGGAGGTGTCCAGTCCGCCAGAGTATGCAAGTATGATTTTCATGAAGCCTTGGTTTTGTTTCTTAGGGAAAAAATTGAGCGTAGAATTGATTTTTGCATATGCAGGCGGTTTTCAGCCTGATCGAAAAGGATCGCTTCAGGAGAATCCAAAACTTCCTGAGTAACTTCCTCCCCGGGGTGGGCGGGCATGCAGTGCATGAACAGGCAGTCATTCTTTGCCTTGGCCAGAGTCTCCGCACCCACCCGATAAGGAGACATCTTCTGCAAGCGCTCTTGCTCCTGGTCCTCGCAACCCATGCTTACCCAAACATCCGTGTAAATAACGTCCGCTTCACTTGCCGCTTCCATCGGATCGGTCGTGAAATGCCAATTTTCAGGCAATCCATTTTCTTTGCAAAACCCTTCGATCTGTGCCGAAGGCTCGAATTCAACAGGTCCTGCCAGGTGAACGTCCATTCCGAAAAGGGCGCCAGCAAGAATCCACGAATTTGCCATATTGCAACTCGTGTCGCCGAAAAACGCCAATTTTTTTCCTTGTAGCCCGGTGAAGGGATTGGTCCCGTCGGCTTTTTTCTCCAGGATCGTCATGCAATCGGCATAGATTTGGCATGGATGAAGGAAGTCGGTCAATGCATTGACAACCGGAATAGACGAGTGCTTGGCAAATTCCTCTATGATTTCATGTCCATGGGCGCGGATTACCAAACCGTCCAGATAGCGGGAGAGAACCCGCGCGGTATCCTCTATGCTTTCCCCTCTGCCGATTTGCGTGCTCGATCGATCGATTACGAGAGGATTGGCCCCTAGTTCGCGGATCCCTACCTCGAAGGATACCCGGGTCCGAGTGCTGTTCTTGTAAAAGAGCATTCCCCAACTCTGTCCTGCGAGGTCGGAGCTAGGCCGTTCTGCCCGGTTTTTCTTGAAGAGGGATGCTTGTTCGAAAACCTCGATGATTTCGTTTCGGTCGAAATCGTTTTCTGTCAAAAAATGTCTCATTTGCTTTGCTTGGATTGGAGGGATGACAAAACTTCCTCCGTTATTTTCAAGGCTTGTTCGATTTCGTTGACTCTTACGTTCAAAGGTGGAAGAAAGCGAATCGAGTTTCCTCCTGCGCCCACGACCAACAAGCCGTTTTCCCGTAAGGACCCGATCAATTCGGCTGGATCCTTCTTTATTGCCACAGCGAGCATGAGCCCGCGTCCCCTTACTTCTTCGAGAAGATTCGGGAAAAGCCCGGTCAACCGGGTCAGCCCATCCCTCAAGACGAGGCCGTTTTCCCTGGCTGCCAGGACAAGACCCTCGTTTTCAATGACGTCGAGTACCGCATGAGCCGCGGCGCAAGCCAAGGGAGAACCTCCAAAGGTGGTTCCGTGGCTTCCGGGTTTGAAAACCTCGCCCCATTGTTCGCTGATCCAAAATGCTCCGATGGGGAAACCGCCGCCCAATCCCTTGGCCAAGGCCACTGCATCCGGGGAGACACCGGCTTTCTGGTAACCGAGGAAGTCCCCTGTACGCCCGATTCCGGACTGAACCTCGTCGAACATGAGTAGAGCTTTCCTTTCCCGGCAGAGCTTTTCCAAACCTTGAAGGAAAGGATCATCAGCCTCATGTATCCCGCCTTCACCTTGAATCGATTCGACCAAAACAGCGACCGTTTCGTCATCCAATTTGCGGTCGAAAGAATCGAGGTCATTAAGGGGCGCAAACTCGAAACCGTCCAGCAGAGGCTCGAATCCTTGCCGGTATTTTTGCGAAGCGGTAGCCGAAAGAGCTCCCATGGTTCTTCCGTGAAAGCCGTTCTCCGCAACTAGAATCTTGTGCTTGCCTTGAAAATTCGGAGTCTCGGAAGCAAGTCGGGCAAACTTGATCAATCCTTCGTTTGCCTCTGCTCCACTGTTGCAAAAGAGCATTTTCCCCGGCCCGATGGCAGAGGTTAATCTTTTGGCCAAGCGGACTTGTTCGGGTATCGAATAAAGGTTTGAGCAATGAACGAGACTTTGCGCTTGGCGACTTACTTGTTCGGTCCATTGAGGGTGGCAGTGCCCGATGTTCGTAACCGCTATCCCACTGGTGAAATCGAGGAATTCTCTTTCCTCGGAATCCCAAAGCCTCGTCCCTTCACCACGCACGATCTCGAGAATCGGGTCGGCGTAATTGCCGAGCAAAAATTTCTTATGGTCGGGCGAGATCATCGGACGTCAATTGTGCACGATCTCCGTTCCGATTCCTTCGTCCGTGAATATCTCGAGCAAGATGCTGTGAGGCAACCTGCCATCTATGAAGTGAACCCGGTTCACGCCCGAGCTAAGTGCATCCACGGCACTGTTTACCTTGGGGAGCATACCCTTGGAAATGACGCCTTCCTTCTTGAGTGGATCAACTTGGTGAACAGGCAGGCTCGAAAGGAGACTTGCCGGGTCTTCCGGATTCCTCAAAAGCCCGGGGACGTCAGAAAGGTAAACCAACCTTCTGGCCTTCAGCGCTATGGCGATTTTAGCGGCCGCCGTATCGGCGTTGACGTTGTAGCACTGGCCATCTTCATCCGATGCGGTGGAGGATAATATAGGCATGAGCCCTTGGTTCAGGGCTTCTTCAATGGATTCCGTGCGGACGGAATTGATTTCCCCGACAAACCCAAGGTCCGGTTCGCTGATCAGCTTTTGGCAGGCAAGAACTTCTTTTCCCGGGATTCGTTTGACTCCGCATTCGTGGGACGAAACGAAAGAAGCGACCTCTTCATTCACTTGCCCATTAAGGATCTCGTCTACCACTTGAATCGTTTCGTGATCCGTCACCCGCAATCCGTCTACGAAATTGGCTTCGATCCCTTTTTGGGCAAGGCTCCGGGTCACGGCTTTGCCCCCTCCGTGCACCACAACCACCTTAATCCCCACGAAATTGAGAAAAACCAAGTCACGCGCCACTCCGGAACGAACGGCAGGGTCGGGGGAATCCATAAAGCTTCCGCCGTACTTGACCACGAAAACAGAGCCCCGAAAGCGCCTCACGTAGGGTAGGGCCTCCACTAGGATGCTGGCCTTCCTTTTGCTTTCCTCTACCTGAAGCATTTTATTCGCTCTTGTTGAAGTTGACGTACTCCTCGCTCAAGTCGTTGGACCAAATTTCACTCTCACCTTTTCCCAAGTTCAGATCGAGGCTAATTGAAAAGTCTTTGGCCGAGACAACGTCCTTCCACCTGTCTTTGTTTTCCTGAACGGGTTCTCCCTTGCTCAAGGCAGGAACGTCATCGTAATGCATGTCCAGACGGTTTATTTCCAGACCGACCCGGGCGTAGCCGGCGGCGTCCACGATTCTTCCCCAGTTCGGATCGGAGCCAAACCAGGATGTTTTGACGAGTAGGGAGTTTGCAACGCAACGCGCCACTTTCTCGGCTGATTGGTCATCGGGAGCTCCCTTGACCTTGACCCGTACGAATTTAGTGACTTTTTCACCGTCGCTTACGCACTTCCGGGCCAAGCAGGAGCAAACCGCTTCGACCGCCTGGGTGAAACGATTCGTAACGGAACCGGATTCCTTTTCCAATTTTACCCCGGAATTTCCATTGGCCAGGAAGAGAACCGAATCATTGGTGCTCATGTCTCCGTCTATGGTTATCCGGTTGAACGAGCGGTTGACCGCCTGCTCGAGAACCCCTTGAAGATAAGAGTTTGATGCGTTTGCGTCCGTTGTCAGGAATGCGAGCATGGTAGCCATGTTCGGTTCGATCATGCCGGCTCCCTTTACGACGCCGCCAACCGTCACTTCACCCGTTGGGGTTTCGAATTTCGCAGAGCATGATTTGGTGCAAGTATCCGAAGTGAGGATTGCTTCTTGAAAGGCTCTCGCTCCGTCGAGTTCCTGACGGACGTCCTCCGTGGCATCCCGGATGCCGATGGTTATTCTGCTCATCGGCAAAGGAACGCCTATCCGTCCTGTCGAGCAGACAAGGATTTCCTTGGAATGGAGATTCAGGTGGCGGGCGACTTCCGATGCCATCTTGGTCGAATCGGAATACCCTTGATCTCCTGTGCATGCATTTGCATTTCCGCTGTTTGCCACAATCCCGTGAAACTTTGCGGACTGATCGGCAAGAAGTTCTTGCGAGTATACGACGGGCGCGGCCTTGACGTCATTGGTCGTGAAAACTCCCGCTCCCGAGCAGGGCTTCTTGGAGTAGACGATTCCAAGGTCGAGCTTGCCATCTTTCTTTTCCTTTACGTCGCAATGTACGCCTGAGCAAAAGAAGCCCCTCGGTTCGGTCAATCCGTCTCCGTTCTCGAAGAACTTCACTTCAGTCCCTCGCTTTCGTCGTATCCCTGACAGACGTTCATGGCTTGAATGGCCTGTCCTCCCGCTCCCTTGATGAGGTTGTCTTCCGCTGAGCAGAGCACGTATTTTCCGGTCCGCGGATCAGCATGAACCGAAAGGTCGATCCGGTTGGTTCCCACGACGTGGGAGACGTCCGGGAACTCTCCTTCCGGCAGGAGGTTCACGAACGAACGATTTCCGTATATCGCGTTCCAGCAGTCCACAACCTTTTTCCTGTCGGGTTCGCCCTCCGCCTGGACGGAAATGGTTGTGCAAATCCCACGGTTCATGGGAGCAAGGTGCGGTTGGAAGGAAATCACGACCTCGCTTGAGGAAAAATGAGAAAGTTGCTCTTCGATTTCCGAGAGATGCCGGTGCTTGGGCAAACCGTAGGCCCCGGCACTTTCGTTTCTTTCGCAATAGAGAAGCTTCTCGGATGCATTTCTGCCTGCTCCGCTAATGCCACTCATGCTGTTCGCGACGACACCCTCTTCTCGTATGATTTTCTCGCGAAGCAAGGGGACTAGGGGAATCAGTATACTGGTAGGGTAACACCCGGGGGATGCGATCAAGGGGGAGTTGTCCCAAGAAAGCTCATGCAATTCGGGCAAGCCGTAGGACGCTCTTTTCAACCACTCGGGCGCCGGGTGGGGTTGACCGTAGAATTCCTCGTAGGTTTCCGGGCAATTGAGTCGAAAGTCTGCGGACAGATCGATGACCTTCTTTCCTGCGGCAAGAAGGGGTACCGCGAATTCGGCAGCCGCTCCGTGGGGCAGGGCGAGAAAGAAAAGCTCGGAGTCGTCCTCCTGCAGGTTTTCGATCGAAGGATTGGAAAAGGAAAGGGCGCATCCTCTGCCCCGGATCTTGGGTATGCAGTCTTCCACTGCTTTCCCATTCAGGGAACGGGAAGTGACTGTCTGAAGGGTGCCTCGCGGATGATCAAGGAGAAGAGACACGAGCTCTCTTCCCGAATATCCGGAAGCACCGACTATACAAATTTTCATCGATTTGAGCTGTTGTTGGTTATCTTAAAACAAACAGACCCCCCGGAGGGAAAATTCCGAGGGGTCTTTGAGTAAAGTTTCTTCTAATCGTTTATCGTTTCGAGAATTGGAATCTTTTTCTGGCCCCTGGTTGACCGGTTTTCTTTCTTTCGATCTTACGTGGGTCTCGTCGCAAATGTCCGGCCCTTTTCAATGGAATCCTAAGCTCTGCATCCATTTTTTCCAATGCTCTGGAAAGACCGTGCCTGATGGCTCCTGCTTGTCCCGTTCCACCACCGCCGGAAACGTTTACGGATACGTCCACACTCGTGGTCTTCTCAACCGTTAACAACGGGGAGAGAGCAGCCTTTCGCTGTTGATCGGTCTTGCAGTAATCCGTGAGTTCGCGGCCGTTGATGAAATATTTGCCGGTACCTTCCTTGATTCTGACACGGGCCGTACTGGTCTTTCTGCGACCCGTCCCGATAAATTCAGTCGTATTTGATTTTGCGCTCATTGTTATGAAATTCTACTAAGTGAGGGGGGTGGGTTCCTGAGCTTCGTGAGGATGTTCGGGACCACGGTAAACCTTCAGTTTCTTCAGCATGGCCTGAGCGAGCTTGTTTTTAGGAAGCATGCCCTTTACCGCATGGGTAATGATGAACTCAGGGCGCTTTTCGCGAAAGTGGGAGACGCCCCTGTATTTTTCCCCGCCCATATAACCGCTGTAAAACATGTATTTCTTTTGCTCGTCCTTTGCCCCGGTCAATTTGATCTTATCGGCGTTGGTGACGATGACGTAATCACCCGTGTCAACGTGCGGCGTGTAGATCGGTTTGTTTCTGCCGCGCAGGGCGTTGGCAATGGTCACGGCCAACCTACCGAGTATCTGGTCGGTTGCGTCGACGATCTTCCAATCGTGGGTGGCGGTTTCTGGTCTAGCTAAGGTAGTTTTCATCTGAGAAAGTAGAGAAAAGGTTCAAAATGAACGAAATGCAACCGTTCGTCAACCGAACAATTGCAAAGATCGGGAGTTTGGAGATCCTAGAATTGGCCCGTGCCCAAATCGGTCAGCGTTTGGTCGTAAAACTTACGGCCGTAACCCATCACCCGATCCGTGTTATCGAAGACGACGGGCATGTACCTCTGCTCGATGTCCTTGTCTGCCAGGGTTCCGACCGTTCCACCCTTCCGGATCTTGTAAAACCAAACGCTTCCCCAATCATATCCTTCGACGTAATTGGCAATGCCGGAGAGTTCGAAAACTTGCCCCTTGGTCATTCCGACGGCCAGTCCCATCAAGTTTTCAATGTTTTCCTTGATCTCTCCGTCGTCCTGAGCGAACGGGTTTCCTCCTCCTCCGCGGGTGCAACTGCAAAAGGTTAGCAAAGCTACGGAAAAGAGTATGGAAAGTAAGGACGACTTGGAGTAAATTGCTCTCATAATTAACTTTTATTCATGCTTTTTAAAATTTCGCAATATCTATTTTCCCTAAGATAAAAGGGAAAAATCATGAACTGAAACCCCAGGCCTGAGATCTAGGATGCGGTGGGGGCGAGTTTTTCCAATGCCTTGTAGCTGCGAGCGATCATTTCTCTCGGGTCATCAAGAAGGTTGGCGGAGGCCATTGCGTTGTCAAGCAACTGGTCGGCGACCAAAGACGCCGTCTCCTCGTCGGTGTCCCGAATGTCGTACAAGCCTCTGATAATCTTATGTTTCGGGTTGATTTGCAGTTTAACCTCGGGCGCTGGCATGCTTTCGCCCATCCCTTGCATCATTTT
>MDSZ01005721.1_pt1 | contig 11269 bp, 12 predicted proteins | sample 811201 | NCBI WGS metagenome assembly MDSZ01 (sample SAMN05326647, study PRJNA326480) | marine metagenome | isolation source: seawater | place: Indian Ocean: North | collected 2010 | reverse complement strand
ATTTTTTTTTCAATTTATTTACTTTTTTTAAGTATTTTAATGAGTATAAACTAATTTTTATATGAATAAAGTTTTTTTAAATTTAGGTAAACAACCCTTAGCCAACTCATTTTTGAGCAATATTAAAAAAACAACTCTTAAAAATGAATTTTTTTATGATCTAAAAATTTGTTTTAATATAAAAAACTACGTAGTTTCTATAAAAAAACCTGTAAATCCAAAAAAACAATATACTTATAAATATGCGCATAGAGCGTCTGAGTCAAAGACAATGAGAACAGCATTTAAGAATACAGCGAATAAATTGTTTAAAAGATTTAAGCCAAATCAAATTATGGAAATTGGAAGCAATGATGGTGTATTTTTAAAAAATTTTAATAAAAAAAAAGTTATAGCAGTCGAACCTTGTAAAAATTTAGCTCAATTAACTAAAAATATGTTCAAAACATACCCAGAGTTTTGGAATTTAAGACTTTCAAAAAAAATATCTTTTAAAGAAAAAAAAAAAATAGATTTAATTTTTTCAGCTAATACAATCTCACATATCCCTGATTTGAAAGATACTTTTTTAGGTATAAATAACATCCTGTCAAAGAATGGGGTTTTGGTTATTGAGGATCCTTCCCTTTTAAAAGTTTTGATGAATAATAGCTACGATCAGTTTTATGACGAACATGTATATGTTTTCTCAGCATTAGCTATTAAGAATATCGTTAAAAGTTATGGACTTAGATTATTTGACATAGAGGAAGTATCAACTCACGGTGGTTCAAATAGATATTTCATTTGCAAAAATAATTCAAAATATAAATCTACAAAAAAATTAGATTATATATTAAAAAAAGAAAAACTTTATGGGTTACATAAATTAATTAGTTATAAAAAATTTGCTAAAAGGGTTTTAAACTCAAAGAAGAAATTAAAAAATTTATTAATAAGGCTAAAAAAACAAAAAAAATTAATTATTAGCTATGGGGCTACTTACAAATCAACTACTGTATTTAATTTTTGCAAGATAGACTCAAAATTAATTAAATATGTCACCGATACAACTTTAAATAAACAAGGCAAATTTACTCCTGGAACACATATAAAGATTATCTCACCAGAAAAAGGAATGAATGATAAAGTAGATTATGCCTTTTTAGGAGCATGGAATTTTAAAAATGAGATTTTTTTGAAAGAAAGAAATTTTCTTAAAAGAGGAGGAGGGTTTATTACACATGTACCTGAGGTTAAAATTTTAAAAAGATGATTAGCTCTAAGTTATTTATATGGCTAAAAAAACAAAGAAAATTACAAAAAATAAATGTAACTAAGGTAAATCTAGACTCTTTAAAAAAATGGAAAATAAATAATAGAGAAATATTTCATACAAGTAAAAAATTTTTTAAAATCATTGGAATTAGAATACAATCTAATTTTTATAAAAAAAATTGGGACCAACCTATAATTTTGCAAAATGAAATTGGTATACTAGGAATAGTAAAAAATTTCAAAACAAACAAGTATTTATTACAAGCAAAAGCTGAACCTGGTAACATTAATAAAATTCAAATATCACCATCAGTGCAAGCAACAAAAAGCAATTATACTAGAGTTCATGGTGGTAAAAGAATTCCTTATATAAATTTTTTTGTTAAGAAAAATAAAAATTTTTCATTGCAATCTGAACAGGCTTTTAGGTATTTTAATAAATTAAATTCAAACATAATATCTTTAGTATCTAAAAAAATAAAATTAGAAAAATCATTTAGATGGTTTTCTAAAAAAGAACTTATAAATTTAATAAATAAAAAAAACTTAATTAATATGGATACGTTATCTGTTTTTTCTTGTTTTATTAAAAAAAATAAAATTGATGTTCCTTTAAATAGCAATAAGTTAGTGACCAAGTGGTCTTTTCATCTAAATAAAAAATTCTATTTAAAAACAAAAATAATAAAGATTTCAGCTTTAAAAAGTTGGGTAATGAGCAAAAATAAATTAAGCCACGTTAAAACTAATTTTTTTTCTGTTGTAGGAATTAAAACAAAAACTAATCAGCGAGAAATAAATGAATGGTTTCAACCTATAATCCAAGGTTCCAAACTTTCTTTTGCAGGATTTATAAGAAAAAAATTTAATAATACCGAACATTATTTATGCAGATATATTTTAAAACCTGGATCAAAAACAAATACATTTTCATGTTCAGTCAATACTTCAAATTTTCATTCATTCAAAAGAAATAATTATCTGACAATTTTTCAAAAAAAACTCATCTCTAAATATTTTCTGAACAAAAAAATTAAAAAAATCTATAATAATACTTTATCTGATGAAGGGGGAAGATTTTATCATTCTCAAATAAAATACATTGCATGTGAATTAAAAGAAGGTGAAAACTTAAATTTACCTTTTAATTATATTTGGTTATCCTCTAATCAAATTATAGATTTAATAAAAAAAAGAAAAATTGATATCGAGGCTAGGCTACTTTTTGGAATATTGAATTTTAAAGGAATTATTTAATTTGAAAATATTAATTTTAGGGTATTCAAAGATTGTACAGAGAAGAGTAATAAAAAATTTAATTAATAAAAAAAATTTTAAAATCTTTGTTGCGACAAAATCTTATAAAGATCCTATACCAGGAATAGAAAAAAAATATATTTCATATGAAAATGCAATTAAGGATATTAAGCCAAATATAATTTTTATCTCATTACCAAATTCTAAACATTATTTTTGGGCAAGAAAATCTTTAGAGTCTAAATGCCATACTATAGTCGATAAACCAATTACGTCTAATTATGATGAGATACAAAATCTAATCAAATTGTCAAAAGATAACAAAAAATTATTGGTTGAAGCAACTTATTATAATTATCATTCTCAAATAAAAAAAATAAAAAAAATTTTTAATTTAAATAAAAATAAAACAATTGAAGCTTCGTTTATAATTCCTATGCCTAAAAAAAAAAGTATTTTACTTTCAAAAAAATTAGGCGGCGGAGTTTTGATGGATATGGGTCCTTATATTTCCTCTATACCAAGACTTTTTAAACTTAAAAATATTATAAAAAAAAATATTTCAATTAAAAAAAATAAAAATAAATTAATAATTTTTATTCATATTCTTTTAAAATTTAAGGAAGGTCTGTTCAAAGGAAAATTTGCTTTTGGTGGAAATTACACGAATAAACTAGTTATTAAAAATAATATTTCTAAAGTAGTTGTGGAAAGGATATTTTCCCCACCAGATGATCAACCGTTATATTTAGAATATTACAATAAAAAGAAATTAAAAAAAATTAAATTAAAAAAAGAAGATTGTTTTAAAAATTTTTTTTCTGAAGTTCAAAATAAATTAAAAAAAAATAAATTTGATTTTTATTATGAAAGAATGCTTAAAGATTGCCACTTTAGAACAAATTTACTTAAATAAACTCTTTGAATAAAAATCTAGGCTATAAGCTTTTTTATCTTTTTTACTTATTATTGGATTTTTTACTGGCCATTTAATTTTTAATTTTGGATCTTTGTACAATAATGATCTTTCTCCTCTAGGTGATCGATATTCAGTGCAACTATAACAAACAATATTCTCTTTTCTTAAGCTTATAAAACCATGAGCAAAACCAGGTGGTATATAAAGCGAAGTACAGTTTTCTGCGCTTAATCTTATTGAAAAACTTTTTCCAAATGTCCTGGATTTTTTTCGTAAATCAACAACTGTATCAAAAATCTCCCCCTTAATTACAGAGATAAACTTTCCTTGTGGTTTTGTAATTTGAAAATGTAATCCACGTAAAACATTTTTTTTAGATATTGATGTAATATGAAATTTAAATTTTTTATTAATTTTTTTTTCAAGCAATAATTCTCTTAAATACCCTCTTTTATCAGTATGCTTAAAACCCTTGAAAACTAATAGTCCTTTTATTTTAGTTTTATTTATTTTCATTACTTAAGTCGTAAAAAAGAACTGGCCATTCCAAATAATTTGTATTTTTTTTAAACCAATAAGATAAAAACCTTTCTGCTAAAAATGCATAAAGTCTAGTTTTTTCATATCCATATAAATTAAAACCAAAAATTTTTTCGCATTTGGTTAACCATTCAAATAAAATAGAATAATAATTGTTCATTATTTTTTTTGATTTTGTTACAAACATGTTTCCTTGATTAAAAGACGTATTAACCCTAACATACTCACGAAAATCAACTTTGTCCTCTGAATTCAATTGATCGATTGCTTTATCAAGCACACCATTACCGTGAAACATGTCAAAATGAAATCTAATGTTTCTAAACTTATTACTTACTAATATTTTAGGATTTCTCATTAGAGCAATTTTTCCATACTTTAATACTTTTATCCATTTAATAAGTTTCACGTCCAATTTATCACCAATTATAACCTCGTAATCATTCCATAAATTAGGAATATCTTTTAAAACATTATCCTTAAATACATTGCTTAATTTTTTTTCATTTCTCCAAAATCTTCTATAACCACAAAATCCCATCCATTCCCCATTTGGTATTTTGTTCATCAAATTTTTCCAAAAAAAATAGTGAAATGTGTATTCACCATAATATTTATTTTTATTTGAAATATTTTCTCCAGATTTATCAGTTATCCATTCAGGTGAAAAATCAGCTTCACCTAAACCTACTGGTATATAACCCAAATCAGAAATTTTATTAAGTATCCTGTTATTTATACTAATACAGTACATGTGATTTAGTTTACTGTTCATTCAAATTATTTTAACTTAATAAGTCTCTTTAAGTATTCAGAATATGAGCAATTTCCGTAGAATTTAATTGAACTTAATATATCTTTTTTCGTTATCCATTTTTTATTAAAAGCTATTTCTTCAAGACAAGCAATTTTAAAACCTTGTCTATTCTCTATTGAAGATACGAAATTACTAGTTTTATAGAAGTCATCGATAGAACCTGTGTCCAGCCAAGCACCACCACGACCAATTAATTCCGCTGAGAGTTTACCTTTTTTTTTATATTTATTTAATAAATCAACTATTTCTAATTCACCTCTTTTTGACGGTGTAAGAGATTTTGCATAAAGAGAGACTTTATTATCAAAAAAATACAAACCAGTAATTGCTAAGTCAGAAATGAATTTTCTTGGTTTTTCTTTAATAATTTTAATTTTTTTTCCCAAAACCTTAGCTACACCAAAACGTTCAGGATTATTAACTCTATGCAGTAGAACCTTTGCTCCACTTTTCAATTTAGTGCAGGAATTTAAAATAGAAGAAAGATTTTGACCATAAAAAAAATTGTCTCCTAAAATAAGACAGACATTTTTTTTGTTTATGAATTTTTCACCTAATATAAATGCATCTGGCAATCCTTTTGGATAAGTTTGCTCTGCGTATTCTATTTTAATCCCTAAATTATTTTTTTTTGGAATAATTTTTTGATATTGAGCAAGTTGCCCTTTATTAATAATGATTAAAATTTCTTTAATCCCTGCCAGCATTAAAATTGAAAGTGGATAAAATATTAAAGGCTTATCGTGAATAGGTAATAATTGTTTATTTACTGCCTTGGTTAAAGGACTCATTCTTGTTCCTTTTCCACCAGCTAAAATTATTCCTTTTGTAATCATATCTTTAATCCTATTCTTTTTTCATAATTTTTCTTAGAAATTTGACTCAAAAATACCCTATTATTGTAGTACCAGATTATTGTTTCTTTTAAACCTTTTTCAAAGCTTATTTTTGGTTTCCATTTAAGCTTATTTATAATTTTTTTACTACTAAGCGCATATCTAAAATCATGACCAGGCCTATCTTTCACAAACTTAATTTTAGATTTTTTACTAATTTCTATTTTTAAAGATTTACATATTTTTAAAACTTTTTTAACTAAATCAATATTTCTTAAGTTTTTTCCCGATCCTACGTTATAACTTTCTCCAGATTTACCCTTTCTAAATAATAAATATAAAGCTTCACAATGATCTTTGACATGTATCCACTCTCTAGAGTTTTTCCCTTTAGCATAAATTGGTAAATCCTTATTATTAAAAATATTTGATATCATTTTTGGAATTAATTTTTCAGGAAATTGATATGGGCCATAATTATTACAACAATTAGATATTACCGCATTTAATTTATATGTTCTTATGTATGATTTGACTAGGTGGTCTGCACTTGCTTTTGAAGCAGAGTAAGGTGAACTGGGTTCGTATCTATAATTTTCATTTGATCTCAAACTGCCTCTAATATCTCCATAAACTTCATCTGTTGAAATATGAATCAATTTACAATGAATATTAATTTTTTTTAAATATCTTAAAGACTCTAATAAGTTAAATGTACCATTAATATTTGTATCAATAAATGTTTTAGGTCCGTCAATTGACCTATCAACATGGGTTTCTGCTGCTAAATTAAAAATGGCTTTAGGTTTGTTTTTTCTTATAATCTCTATAAGCTTTTTTTTATTATTTATATCAATTTTGTAAAGTTTATAGAGTTTTTTATCTCTAGTTTTTTCGTCATATCGATTTGAAGAATAAGTTAGTTTATCAATATTGATAACAAAATATTTTTTTTTGATTAAGAAATTAACCAAGTTACTGCCTATAAAACCTGACCCCCCTGTTACAATCACTTTTTTCATATAATTTTAAGATTTATGAGCCTAGATATAAATTAGTAAAAGAATTATCTTTTAAAATCAAATAATATTATAAAATGGAATCAAATCAGGATTTAACGGTAATAATAGTAACATTTAATAGTGAAGATAAGATTTTTTCATGTATTGAGACAATCCCAAGTAATATAAATATTTTTGTTATAGAAAATTCAGATAATATAAAACTTAAAACATTACTAGAAAACAAGTATAGAAACGTCAAATGTATTTTAACTGGTGAAAATAAGGGTTACGCGGTAGCAAATAATATCGGTTTAAAACTTGTAAAAACTAATTATGCCCTAGTTCTGAATCCAGACACAAAATTAAAAGAAAATGCAATTGTAAATTTTTTTAACTTTTCAAAAATTAAAAAAGATTTTTGGCTAGTAGGACCATATAACAATCAATCAAAAGAAAAAATTATTGGTGAAAATATTTTTGAAGTCAAAAATATAAAAGGTTTCGCGATATTTTTTAACATTAATAAGTTTGATCAAGATTTTTTTGATGAAAATTTTTTTCTTTATTTTGAAGAAATAGATTTATGTGAAAATGTTAAAAAAAAAGGCGGAACAATTTTTTTAGATAAAAATATTTTAATAGACCATGAAGGGGCAGGATCTGTAAAAAAAATAGAAAAAATTGAGTTAGAAAAAAGTAGAAATTGGCATTGGATGTGGTCTACATTTTATTTTCATAAAAAACATAAAGGATTTTTATATGGACTTGTTTTGATTTTACCAAAGTGCATCTCTGCTTTTCTAAAATTTATTTTTTACTCAGTGATTTTAAATAAAGAAAAAAAAGAGATTTACTTTTTTAGATTAAGTGGAATAATAAATTCTGTTCTTGGAAAAAAATCATGGTATAGACCATCAATAGATTGATTTATTTATTTTATGAATATAGGACTCTTTAATGCCTAAAAAAAATAAGATTATCGTAACTGGCGGAGCTGGATTTGTGGGAACAAATTTAATAAAGCTTTTTCTAAAAAAAACAAATTATAAAATCTTATCCATCGATGATTATTCTTCCGGCACAAAATCTAATCATATAAAAAACTCAAGAGTAAAATACATCAAGGCAAAAACAAAAGATATTTTTAAAATAATAAAAAAACCTAAAGAAATAAATTCTGTTTTTCATTTTGGTGAATTCGCTAGAATTTATCAAAGTTTTTTAAGAATGAATGAGTGCATAGACTCGAATTCTATAGGATCAAACGCAGTTTTTAATTTTTGCCTAAAGAACAATATAAAATTAATTTATTCAGCTACATCAGCATCTCTAGGTAATAGTGGAAAAGATAAAGATTTATCTCCCTATGCATTTTCAAAATCTAAAAATTTAGAATTATTAGAAAATCTTAAAAAATGGTTTAATTTTAAATTTGAAATTATTTATTTTTATAACGTTTATGGACCCCATCAAATTTGCAAAGGTAGAATGTCAACAGTAATTGGAATTTTTGAAGATCATTATAAAAAAGGAAAACCTTTGCCAGTTGTTAAACCCGGCACTCAAACAAGAAGGTTTACGCATATTGATGATACTGTAGATATTTGTTTTCTTGCTTGGAAAAAGAATTTATGTAGGCACTATACAATTTCGAACAAAAAATCTTATTCTATATTAGATGTGGCCAAAATGTTTGATACAAAAGTAAAGTATTTACCAAAAAGATCTGGTGAGAGATATGCATCTGCTCTTACAAAAATGAATTTATCGAATAAAATGTTTAATTATTTTGGAAAAATAAATTTAAAAAACTATATAGATAAATTTTTAAGAGAAAATAGCTAGTGACCAGGAAATTCTATTAAACTAGAGGTTTTGTATCCTTTATTTTTTAAAAGATTGTCACCTGGTAAATCAAACAGATTTATTACAAAAATAAATCCAGCAACTTGCCCCCCTGAAATCTCCACTAACTTTGCTGCAGCCTCAGCAGTCCCACCTGTAGCAATTAAATCATCAATAATTAAAATTTTTTCATTTTTGTCTATAGAATCTTTATGTACTTCGATGGTAGCATTGCCATATTCTAACTCAAAATCTATCGAATGAGTCTCAGCAGGAAGTTTATTTTTTTTTCTTAAAAGTATAAAAGGTTTTTGAAGCTGATAGGAGACGGTAGAAGCGAAAATAAAACCTCTAGACTCTATTGCAGCTATCTTATCAAATTTGACTTTTTTAGCCAATTCAACAATTTTATCATTTGTAAATTTAAATGCTTCGGCATTTTTAACTAATGTTGTAATATCTCTAAACAAAATACCCTTTTTAGGATAGTCAGGAATTGATCTTATATATTTTTTTAAATCCATAATTAGCTTCAAGTTCTAACAAAAAAGCATTAATAATTAAATCATGAAAAAAAGAAAACTTGGGATAATTGGCGGAAGCGGTCTCTATAAAATGGAGGGATTTGAAAAAACAAAATGGAAGAAAATTAACACCCCGTGGGGAAAACCTTCAGATGAAATCTTAATAGCAGAATTTGATAAAGAAGAAATTTGTTTTATACCGAGACACTCAAGAGGACATAAGATCAATCCATCAAATATAAATTTTAGAGCAAATATAGATGCGATGAAGCAATTAGGTGTAACTGATATTATTTCAGTTTCAGCAGTTGGGTCTTTAAAAGAAAATTTGGAACCTGGAAAATTTGTGATAGTAGATCAATTCTTAGATAGAACTTTTAATAGAATAAAAACTTTCTTTGATCAAGAAATTGTGGCTCATGTATCAATGGCCAAACCTACAAGTCCAGGTCTTTCAACTTGTTGTGAAGCTGCATTAAAAAAATTAAATATAAGCCATCAAACTGGAGGAACCTATATTGTTATGGAAGGCCCTCAATTTTCTACCTTAGCTGAGTCAAATTTATATAGATCTTGGGGGGCTGATATAATTGGCATGACTAATATGCCTGAAGCTAAATTAGCGAGAGAAGCAGAAATTAGATACTGTACTGTTGCAATGGTAACAGACTATGATTGTTGGCACCCTGATCATGATGAAGTCGATGTGAGTATGGTAATTCAAACATTAATGAAAAATGCTGCTAATGCACAAAACATGATCAAAGAAATTATAAAATCTTTTAAAGATTTTCCAGTAGATAAAGATCCTGCAAACAATTGCTTAGATGTAGCAATTATTACAGATCCAAAATTAAGAACAAAAAAAACAACTAAAAAGCTTCAAAACATAGCCGGAAGAGTTCTTAATAAAAAAAAATGAGGATAGAAAATAAAGCTTATCGAACTATTTGGTTTGAAAATAATTTAGTTAAAATAATAGATCAAACAAAATTACCTCATCAATTTGTAATAAAAGATCTAAAAACAGTAAACGATGCAATTAATGCAATTAAAATAATGGAAGTAAGAGGAGCGCCTTTGATAGGTGCAACTGCAGCATATGGTCTAGTTTTATCAATAATTGAAAAAAATGATTTATCTTTTTTAAAAAAATCTAGTGAAAACCTTATTGCTTCAAGACCTACAGCAATTAACTTGAAGTGGGCAGTAGATAGAATGATGAAAAAACTTTCAGGCGTTAATGATAACGAAATTCTAAATTTAGCCTTGAATGAGGCCAAAAGCATTGTCGAAGAAGACGTAAGTTTTTGTAAAAATATAGGCTTAAATGGGTTAAAAATCATAGAAGAAATTTATAAAAAAAAAAAAGATACAGTAAATATTTTAACACATTGTAATGCTGGATGGTTAGCCACTATTGATTGGGGAACAGCAACTTCACCAATTTATCACGCACATCAAAAAGGAATTAAAGTTCATGTATGGGTGGATGAAACACGGCCAAGAAATCAAGGAGCAAATTTAACTTCCTATGAGCTTAATGAAGAGGGTGTTCCTAATACAGTGATTACCGATAATGCAGGAGGAATTTTGATGCAAAGAGGGCAAGTAGATATGTGTATTGTCGGAACTGATAGAACATTATCGAATGGCGATGTTTGTAATAAAATAGGAACTTATCTTAAAGCTTTAGCAGCAAAAGATAACAATGTTCCATTTTATGTAGCACTTCCTAGCTCTACTATTGATTGGAATATTAAAGATCATAAAAAAATACCAATTGAGGAAAGAAACCCAGAAGAATTATCTCATGTAGAGGGAATTGATGAAAATAATAAGTTGAAGAAAATAAGAATATACCCAGACAAGAGCAAAGTAGTTAACCTCGCTTTTGATGTAACACCTGCTGAATATGTAACTAGTTTAATTACTGAAAAAGGAATTTGTGAGGCATCAGAAAAAGGTCTAAAGGGATTATTTAAGTGAGTAAATTAAAATCTGAAATAATAAAGTTTTCAAAAAAATTAAATATTACTAACTTATCAGCTTTAAGGTCTGGAAACATATCAGCTAGAGCGAAAGAAAAAGGAGTGGATGGATTTTACATTACTCCATCTGGAAGAGAATACAGTTCTTTAAAACCTACAGATATAATTTTTGTGTCACTAAAAGGTGTTTATGATAAAAAAAAAGGAAAACCTTCATCAGAATGGAGATTTCATCAAGATATATATGTGAATAAAAAAGATGCTAAAGCAATAGTTCAT
>MDSZ01213170.1_pt1 | contig 11270 bp, 8 predicted proteins | sample 811201 | NCBI WGS metagenome assembly MDSZ01 (sample SAMN05326647, study PRJNA326480) | marine metagenome | isolation source: seawater | place: Indian Ocean: North | collected 2010 | reverse complement strand
TGCGACCTCCCGGTTATCAGCCGGGTGCTCCAGCCAACCTAAGCTACCCGTCCAGAGCAACTCGGCGACTGATGCCCCTGAATTAACGATGACGGTTCAACCAACAGTCTTGCTAATCATTCATCGTCAGGGAATATGCCCTCATTAATCTGTATGTAACTTGGTAATGAACGAAGTTTATCATATGTGCGAGAGAGCACAACCTCGTCTAGTCTAGCTCTGGTTCGCGCAAGTGCTGTAACTGGGATGTGTACAGTTTCATCGATACTATATCTGCGACGAATTGCAGATCTTACTTTGACTGTAATGCCTCTGTAAGTGCGTTTTACTTTAACGAGCCCAATCACGACGCCAAGTTCCATACCGTCGTCATCTAGGACTGCACGGTCAAGTAATTCGTCCGGGGCATACAATTGTTCTTCGATTCGAACAGTATTTCTCCACCTTCTCTGCAATTCCCGCATAGATTTTGAGAGTTTAACTGACCCATCGTCCTGGATTGAATGAATCAATTCTTTCGATAAAGGCGCATGCTCTGCAGGTTTCCGCATGTATTCTTCGGCCACATCTGGCTCTACTTGTAGTCTCATTGATTGGACTCGTTCTTCGTTTGGGTGATATCGCTCGCCAACGATTGTTCCAACGTAATTGTCTCCAACGTAAACTTCGCGTTGTAGTAGTTCTTGAATTCTGTAATTCTCATCTGCCATTTTCTTCTCTCCTTGTAGTAGCATCCCATCTGCTATCTCACCGACGGTGGGATAGGGTACATAAATGATGCTGATTGACATTTTTCAGTTATTCAATTGAAAAAGGCTGATAATCCTATGTTTTTCAATTGAATATATGATTATCATTATTTTTTTCAAATAATCAATTTTAATTGAAAAGGCTGATAATATTTAGTTTATCAGCCAATTGAGAAATCGATTTATTGAAGCACTTAATTTTTCAAATTTCAATTGGATATTATCAAATTCAATACCTGGCCGCGCGCACAAATCGCATCCGCATAGCAGAGAACATTCATGGAGGCCCTTTGGGTCGAACGTTCATGCTTGAGGGCCTGATGTACATCCGCGAACTCGCGGGTAAAACCAAGGGACAAACACACGGCCTCTCTGATGAAACAATCGAGCGCTTCTGCAAACACGATCCTAATTTGGTTCGGGCAATCAAGGAAGCAGTCCTCAATTTCGATGCTCTAGTAGAGGAGATGGGTGTTGAATGGACATCGGAGGGTGAATCAGATTTGATTTCAACTCTCCAGTCAGATTACATCAATTTCTACTCTGCAGCAACCATCAATCCGTACGTTGCTATCGCTGCAAGAGGGCCTTGGGTCATTACCTCCCGGGGAGCCGTGATTCACGACAATGGTGGTTACGGTATGCTTGGAGGGGGCCATGGACCAGATGCAGTGATTGAATCGATGTCGAAAAATTGGGTTATGGCGAATGTGATGACACCTTCATTCAGTCAGGCGAGATTGGCCAACCGTCTCAAAGATGAGTTGGGACATTCTAGGGGCAATTGTCCATTTTCAAAATTCATCTGCATGAACAGTGGTTCTGAATCTGTTACGGTGAGTCTGAGAATCGCGGATGTGAACGCCAACTTGCAGACGGGGCTTGGTGGGAAACACCAAGGAAAACCAATCAAATTGCTGGCGATTGAGCAAGCATTCCATGGGCGCACAGATCGCCCTGCACAAATCTCACATTCCTGCAAAGAGGGATATGATAAGAATCTAGCAACATTCAGAGATCGTGACAACCTGTTACTTGTCCCAGCAAATGACATCGAAGCATTGCGTGCAACATTCAAGCGCGCAGATGAAGAAGGTTTTTTTATTGAAATGATGGCGATTGAACCCGTTCAAGGAGAAGGAAATCCTGGTCAATGCATCACTAGAGAGTTTTACGATGAGGCACGCAGGTTGACGCTTGAACATGGGAGTATGCTACTCGTTGATTCTATTCAGGCCGGGCTTCGTGGACAAGGTTGTCTTTCTATCATCGATTATCCTGGGTTCGAAACTTGTGATGTCCCTGATTTGGAGACCTGGTCGAAGGCACTCAATGCTGGCCAATATCCACTTTCTGTACTGGGTTTGTCACCTAGGGCCGCAGACTTCTACGTAGTGGGAATCTATGGAAACACAATGACTACCAATCCACGCGCTTTAGAAACAGCTGTTGCAGCATTGGATCAAATTACTCCTGAGTTGAGAAAAAACATTCGGGAACGAGGCAATGAATTGGTTGAGAAGTTGACAGTATTGGCGGAAAAAATGCCTGAAATCATTGTTAAAGTGCAAGGAACTGGCCTGCTTTGCAGCGCTGAATTGAATCCTGAAACTCATCAAGTTGTTGGTTTTGGTCAAGTTGAAGAACTCTGCCGGACCATGGGCTTGGGTATCATTCATGGGGGGAAGAATGCCCTACGGTTCACTCCGCATTTCGCCATTACATCTGAAGAAATAGATTTAATCATTGAAATTATCGAGCAAGCACTTGTTTTGCATGCCAACGACGACTCGTGAAGTGATGGTGTGTCAGATCAACTCTCGATTGACTACATTGATGTGTATTCTCCGAACGGTGATGACCCAATCAATCAATGGGTTGAAACGATTTTGAGTGGAAATGAACCAATTTCAGATTCTCAAATATATCATTGGGTCCACATCCGAGATGCTGAAAGTGCACACAGGACACTATCTAATCACAGTGTAAAAGGACATTTTCAATTGTGTGGGAGGCGGGCTTGGACACAAGAAATGGTTGTCGATGAAATCAAGCGGCTGTGGGTGCGGTTTCAGAATACAATGGCGCATAGTCATACAATCGATTCGCTCAGCGAAACCCCTTCTCCGGCTGCAGTAAGATACAGTGGTGAGCGAAGACGCCCCAATTTGGCACCTCTACATGATGCACTAATCCAATGTGGTACCGACGGCTGGCGCCCTATGATAGCAATGCGCGTTGGATTAATGGAATGCATCGCCCACTCATTTGAACAAATCTGAGCCGAGAAGAGGTAGTAATACACTCGCATCGCCTTCCACAGTCACTTGTGGTGCCTCAGGTCGTATTTTGCCCCATGAAATTGCCTCGCGCAACCGAGCTCCTGAAAGACTACCATCGTGCTCTGGCGCGGTTGTGATTCCAACTGCAGAATCCAAACCACCGCGATATTGATTCCACCAAATTACATGGTGTTTTGATATGCCTCCGCCAACCATGAGGGCATGACTTTCCTCACAAGTCCATGTGAGGTCAGACAGGATTTGTTCATCCGCTAGGAAATCAATCATAAAATTTGGACTACGCTGGCGGTGCATGAATAATTGTGCACCAATTGAACCATCTGAAAGGCCAGGGATGATTATTGGAATACGATGCTTTGCAGCCCAGTATAACAAACTACTCTCGTCCTCAATTCGATCACCAAAAGCCCAACACAATTCCACACTACCAAACCCGTGCCATGGATTTTCTGGGTTGATTTTCTTGCGTTCATGCTCAATTTCTTCGAGCCATGGCAGAACTGCTTTCTCCAAGATATCTCCATAGCACTCATTGGGAACGATAACGTTCCCAAGCCTATTCAGTCCCTGCTCTCCTAACTCTACATCATCGAGTTCAAAGGCACCGTGATAGTATGCTTGGTATGTCCTAGCAATATCGTGATCTAATGTCCCACAAGTGGTAATAATGACGTTGTAGGCCTTACGTTTGATTGCTTCAACAAAGAATCCTCGGGTTCCGGTAGCACATAGGCAAGCGGGGAATGACAACCAATTCAGCACACCGTCTTGCCCAGTCTTTGCAATCGCTTCTGCCAAGACGTCGCGGGCATGAGCTAGTTTAGTTGCTGTAAACCCTCCTGCGATTTTCATTTGATTAAATAATGAAGAAACATCGCTGATATCTTGAAATGAATAATCACTTACTGGGACATCAAACTCAGTGGGGTCAATTGCCATGGAATCAATCGCCCCAAGTACCCCTCTGTATTGAATAGAGCGGTTAAGCAACCAGAATAAAATATTTCAATTGAAATTATCATTTTCCAATTGGAAAATTCTATCTCTCAAGTTCGCGGCTCTTTCAAAGTCTAGGCGAGTTGCAGCTTGTTTCATTTCCTTTCGTAACTTGTTCAGCAATGAATCATTATCTTGTGATTGTAGAGGAGTTTCATCTGAGTTGGGTTGCGAGATGTTTTCCACTATGGACTCTCCAGACCATGAACCTGCACCGAGATTGAATTCTTTGACAATGTTTGATTTGTTAGGATTCTTGCCAACAATTCGTTTCCCGCCACCCATGCCCTTTCCAGCCGTTCCAGCTAGAAGTTGCTCGGCCTCTATGCCCATGATTGGTAGCGGTTTTTCGATTGTACGTGGTGTAATTCCATTTTTTGAATTATGCTCAATCTGACGTTTTCGCCGTTCAAGAGTTTGTGTAATTGCAGCATCCATTGCCATACTAATCTTATCTGCATACATGATTACCTGACCATTTTTGTTTCGAGAAGCACGGCCAATTGTTTGTAACAAACTTCTCTCATTGCGGAGAAACCCCTCTTTATCAGCATCAAAAATTGCTACTAAGGATACTTCTGGGATGTCAAGCCCTTCTCGTAAGAGGTTGATTCCGACTATGACATCGATATGGCCAATTCGAAGTGCTTTGATAATTTCACTTCTTTCGATAGTGTCAATTTCAGAATGGAGATAATGTGCTTTAATCCCCATTCTTTGCAAATAATCGGAAACCTCCTCGGCAAATTTGATTGTCATGACGGTAATTAACACTCTCTCATTCTTCTGGGTACATAGTGTAATCTCATCTAATAAATTCTGCACTTGCCCTTCTGTGGGCCTAACCTCAATTGAAGGATCGAGCAGCCCTGTTGGTCTGATTTCCATTCGTACAATACTCTCTATTTCTGCTAATGAATCTTTGAGAAATGCTCGTTTTTTTGGCTTTTTCAACAGTGGCTCGTCTACACCACCTCCTCCTTGAACATGCAGTAAATTTTCAGGAATAGGTTGCTCAGTAACTTCGCATAGTTGTCTTAATTCACGTTCTCCTGGTGTGGCTGATACATAGAGCATCTGAGGTACTAATGACTGAAACTCGTTCATTTTCAGTGGCCTATTTTCTGCTGCAGAGGGTAGTCTGAACCCATGTTCAATCAGATTTTCCTTTCGACTTCGATCTCCGGCAAACATCCCTCCAAGTTGTGGGAGGGTAACATGACTCTCATCCATAATTACAAGGAATCTCGAGGGGTCTCCGTGGAATGATTCTGCACAGGCAGAAAAAAAATCCAGCAAGCAGTATGGGCGTTGCCCAAAGGTCCGTCCATCGAAGTGCATAGAGTAATTCTCAATACTTCTGCAATGTCCAATTTCGTTTAACAATTCCAAGTCATACCTTGTTTTCGTCTCCAGTCGATGTGCCTCTAGATTTCGCCCTTCTCTTTCAAAGAATGAAATCCTTTGACTAAGCTCAAATTCAATATCTTCCAGTGCTTGTTCAAAACGCTCAGGTCCAGTCATGAAGAATTCCTTAGGATGAATCCATGCCTCTTCAATATCATCAAGTTCTTCCCAAGAAACGGATTCGCAAATCTGAATTTTGCTAATTTCATCCATGTCAAAATGAATTCGCAACGGATCGTCTCTTGATGGCATCCAAATGTCTAGAATTTCTCCACGCAGCCGAATTTCGCCTCGAGAGATCTCCCCAGTTACCCGGCGGTATTGTAATCCAACTAATTCGCGAACTACATCCTGGGGTTCAACGACTTGCCCAACATGGATGCGCAAATGTTGTTGCAGGAATGTTTCGGGCGGATTCAGTCCATAGATTGCAGAGACCGTAGCAACTGCAATTGTATCTGGTCTGCTTACCAATGATGCTACTGTAGAGAACCGCTCTTGCTCAATCCTTTCATTCATTGACAACTCTTTTTCAATATACAGATCTCTCTTTGGGAGATATGCCTCTGGTTGATAATAATCGTAATGTGATACAAAATATTCAACAGCATTTTTCGGAAACAATGCCGACATTTCTTGCCACAATTGTCTCGACAATGTTTTGTTATGAGACAATATGAGTGTGGGTATATTCAACTTCTCGATGATGTTTGCCATCGCGAAGGTTTTCCCAGAACCAGTTACTCCAAGCATCACACATCTTGATTGTGAATTTTCTAATTGAGAAATCGTTTTTTCAATTGCAATATTTTGGTCTCCCGAGGGCTCGTATTCTGCATGTAGGGCAAATTTCGAAACGGTTGGATCCAGATGCTTTTGTTTTGCACCTTCCAATGCTTTTGATAGGTCAAACGGGTCAATACTCATACAGCCACCAATCCAGCTAGAAGCACCCATCCTGTGAAGGCACTTGTGCGGAAGAAAATATTCTGGAAATTTTCAAGACTTTCTTGCCTTGAAATCACACCGATATTTGTTAACGCCATTATTCCTGCAGCAATAGGAAAGAGGGTTGAATCTAGGGGTGCAGCAATTGCAAAACAAGCAAACCACAATATTGTCAAATTGATTGATGTGTATTTTGTTACGTGTGGGCCAAATTTCGCTGGGAATGAATGAATTCCTTGTTTCAGATCACTTTCCATGTCCATTAAGGCATAATTCAAATCAAATGCGGTAATCCAACACATTACGCCAAACGAGAGAAACCAAATTTCAGGATACCAGCGATATTCTGTGATTGCAGCCCACCCCATGTCGCTGCCAACAATGCCTAGCCAGGCGCCTGCTGGTGCAAGGCCTAAACACAAACCTAACCAGAGATGACAGGTCCAAGTGAATCGTTTGGTATAGGGGTAAATTACGAACACAAGTACAGGGAGCCATGACATCATCAATGCAACTTTGTTCAATTTTCCGGCACCTAAAATCAGCATACTAAGAAAAATTACGCATAATGCATATGCCGATTTTTTGGACAAACCCCCGGTTACCAGGTGCCGGTTTGCAGTTCTAGGGTTCGCAGCATCAATTTCTCGATCGATGATTCGATTCAATGCCATCGCCAATCCTCTGGCACCAATCGCCGCAACTACAATCCATACGAGTTGCATTGCAGTGGGGTTGCCTGCAACCCAGGCTCCAATGAAGATGAAAGGGAGCGAAAATAGTGTATGTTCTATCTTCACGAATTGTAGAACTGCTTTCAAATCCAACTTCGCACCTCATTTTCGTACCATTGATCGACTTTTTCTTGCAGTTCAACTGGATGTAGGCAAGTTGCCGGCCACCTCCGAACAGGCATTGGTCCATGATTGGATGGAATCGGTGCCGTAGCATCCCAACAAACTCTTCTTCCTTCTTCATCAAAATGTAGATCTCGACTTACTTCAAACCTACAGAATAACCGCCAAAGCAATTCCCTCCTTGCTCCTTTGGCATCCAAATCAAACTCATTATCTGTAATGAAAATCCATCGAAGATTATTTGAATTTTTCAATTGCCAAATTGAATTTTTCAATTGACTAATTTTATCTCTCTGTGCAGAAGCCGCGGATTCATTCACTTCTTCCATACTCGAATCCGGCTTAGGGCCCGCTTCAATTTCTGTGGTGATAATTACAATCGAATCCCGTAGCATTCGTGCTTGAATTACTCCTTCAATATCTTTTATTTCCTGTAAGATTTCATTGCCTGGACCATTTGGTAAGTTTTCTCCAGACATAGGATCACGCTTTGGTGCCACAGTGGCATCGATTAGCAATTTGCTGTGGATATTTTCCCAGGGTGCTGCATGAGCGAGTTGGTCAGCAACCATACCATGCATAATGGTCAAATCGTTTTCAATGTCCACATTGTAATTAATCGCATCCAAAAATGCATCCAAGTCTTTGACAGGGTGCTCTTCATTTACCGAAACAATTGTTTTCAAAAACATCATTTGACCTGCACCAAGTAACCCCAGTGCTGTTTTTCTCGCTTGTCTAGGATAACGCTGTTTGCTTGCAACAATGGCTAAATTGTGAAATCCTGTTTCCAATGGGAGAAATAGATCTACAACATCCCTGTGCTGAAATTGCAAAACAGGTCTAAACGCATCGCCAATTGCCTCGCCAAGATATCCATCTTCCATCGGAGGTATTCCTACAATAGTCATAGGGATAATTGGGTTTCGTCGATGAGTGATTGCCGTTACATGCAGTACTGGATATTCTCCTTCAAGTGAATAATGGCCAAAGTGATCACCGAATGGCCCTTCAGTTCTAGTTTCACTTGGTATAGTATATCCCTCAATAACTAAATCACAGTCTGCAGGGACATAGATGTCTTGTGTCAAACATTTGGTGATGCGCAGCCGCCTTCTACCTAGTAACCCAGAGAACATGTATTCTTCGAGGTTGTCTGGCAAGGGTGCAATTGCGCTAAATATGACTTCAGGCGGACCACCTAGGCATATTGCGACTGGCATTTTCCCCTCTGTCGCGGCTGCATGATCAGCTCCATGTTTGTGCAATTGCCAATGCAACCCTACTTCCTTGGGCCCAAACACTTGGGCGCGGTACATTCCGAGATTATGTTCGCCTGTTGTAGGATCTTTTGTTACAACCAATGGTAGTGTGATGAATGGGCCACCATCATCTTTCCATGTCGTTGGAATTGGTAATTTTGTAAGGTCTGGATTCTTGACACGAATTTGCTGACAGGACCCTTTACGCACTTTCTTTGGTGGAAGAGCGAATGCATTTTTCAATAGTGGAAGCGCTTTCCATGGTCTCTTCACGAAACCTCCAATGTCCGGCTTCATTAAACTGACCAATCGCTCTCCAATTTCTCTTGGCTCGGCGACCCGCAATGCGAGATTGGTACGTTCTCGCGTTCCGAAAAGGTTCATCGCTAAAGGTATCTCAGATATTGAACCATCACCAAGTATTGGGCGTTCAAAAATCACTGCTGGCCCTCCGTTCTTGACCAGTTTATCGGCGATACACCCTGCCTCTAGATAACATTCAGTAGGTTCATTGATTCGAATTAAGTCACCCCTGTCCTCCAAGGCTTGGAGGTATCGACCCAGCCGGCGCCAACCCATGGCCCCGGGAGACGTTCCTAATATGAAATGAAGTGCAAGAGTCTCGGTGCCTTTGGCACCGCTTTATTCAAAGCCCTAGTTGTATGATTCGTGCCCGATGGCAGGGGCTACGGTACAGTGCGATGTCCTTGTGGTGGGGGCCGGACCGGGTGGTGGAGCGGCTGCTTTGCACTGTGCTCGAGCTGGTCTTAATGTGCTGTTAATAGAGGATCATAATGAAATCGGTACACCCGTGCATTGTGGAGAGTGTCTCTCTGATTTGGCAGTCTCAAATTTGAATCTTGAACTTCCAGATGATGTCATTTCTAAACGCGTAAATGGAATACGAGTATTATTTCCGGACGGTACTGCTAAACAACTTACTGAACCAGGATATGTATTGGAAAAGCATCTATTTGAACAATGGATTGCGGAACAAGCAGTGAGTGCTGGTGCAACGTTACATTTGTCACACAAGTTAACAGGTATGGAACGTATCATTGATGGCGAAAAATTCAGTGGATGGCATTGTACTGGAAAGGGTGAGAACTTCCCCATTGATGCCAAAATTGTCATTGATGCATCTGGGGTTGCTGGAATTTGTTCCAAAATTTTGGAACTCAATCCACGACCAAAAGTAATCGCTGGCATGCAATATGAAATGCACAATGTCCCGACTGATGATTACCTCGATTTTTACATATGGCCAGAATATGCAAAGAAGGGCTACCTTTGGATGATTCCAAAGTGTGATGGCAGGGCAAATGTTGGTCTTGTAACTGAAAACAGAAAGGGAGCAGTAAAAGACTTGGAATCATTCATTGAAAACACACACTTCAATGATCTGGCAAAGGAAAATCCACCTTGGAGATCTGACTCAGATAAAGTACGAGGATTTGGAGGAACGATCCCAATTTCGGGCCCTCATGAAAGGACCCACTCCGATGGATTGATTCTAATCGGTGATGCAGCAGGATTTACATCTCCGCTTTTTGAAGGAGGCTCACATCTTGCACTAAAATCGGCTGTGTTCGCAGCAGATGTTGCAGCCAAAGCAATTGCAATGGATGATTATTCAAGTGATATACTGGCAGAATATCCAAAATTGTGGAAATCAGAATTCCCTCCCTATGAGAAAATTCTCAAAGGTAAAACTGCATTATACAACTTAACTGATAATGAAATGTCCATCATGGGTCGCTGTTTCCCTGAAGAGATGAGTAATATGGGCATCTCTGGAAAAGCGATGGTAGGAATTCGTTTGGCCTTCAGAAAACCAAGTCTTTACTTCAAAAAAATTGTTCCAGCGATGTTGGCTTTTGGATATAGTCGTTCAAAATACTATGGCTGGTGAATAGATGACATTTGGAGATGGGATGCACAAATTCATCGCTCTTGCTTTGATGGTTCCTTTTACACTACTTTTGATTTTGTTTGTTTTCGATATTTCGATGTTTGAATACATCTGGTATAATGGGGGTTCAGATCTTCCTTTAGCCTACAGAATTAGTGCACTATGGGCCGGTCGAGAAGGTCCACTTTTGCTATGGGTGGCTATGCTAGGGCTGTTATTGTACGTTGATGGTGACCGTCACCAATCAGAGTCAGAGCGCCAGCATAAATTGAGGCTAAGGCTGCTGATTGGATTCAGCATGATTTTACTACTTATTGCATTGCTATTGGACCCCTTCCGTTTAACTCCAAATCCAAACGAATCGCGACCAGGATTGAATGCTCTCCTACAGACAGATTTGATGGTGATACATCCTCCTATGGTTTTTGCATTCTATACACTCTGCATAGGGGTTGGTTTACACGCAATAACGGCGACATTGATTCCAGGAAAGCCTGCTAAGGACCGAATCTTGCATTTGGCTAGACCCGCATTGTTTGTTGGAACTCTCGGGGTTGGACTTGGAGGCTTGTGGGCATATACAGTTCTGGATTGGGGTGGATATTGGGCCTGGGATCCAGTTGAAACTGGTTCGATATTGCCTTGGTTGGCCTTGATTTTGCTATTGCATTTCAGATTACCTAAAGGAATGGCGCATAATGACCGTTGGTATATTGGATTGGGAATATTGCCTGCATTTTTCGCAATACATGCCACGCTAGTAACACGAGCAAATGGGGTCTGGCAAAGCATACATGCATTCGTCAGGGATGAAGAGGGTTCTTCTAGTGGACCAG
>MDSZ01261826.1_pt1 | contig 11271 bp, 12 predicted proteins | sample 811201 | NCBI WGS metagenome assembly MDSZ01 (sample SAMN05326647, study PRJNA326480) | marine metagenome | isolation source: seawater | place: Indian Ocean: North | collected 2010 | reverse complement strand
TTAAGTCGTGTTTTTCACCAATGTTAAAAACTTCGTCTGGATGATTTACTCTTGAATAAGAAATTTCTTGCAAGTGAACAAGAACATCGAGTTCACCATTTACATTAAAAAAACAACCAAATGTACTATAGCCTTTAACCTCAGCATTTTTAATTATGTCTCCAACTTTATATTTTTCAATAATTTTAGCTTTGTCTTCTTTTTTAAAATTAGAAATAATCTCTCTCCTAGAAACACACGCATTACCTCTTACTTTATCTAACTTGATTAAAGCAAATTTTTGAGGCTCATTCATTAAATGGCTTATATCTTTTAATGGTTTATCACTAATCTGAGAACCTGGAAGAAACATTAATGAACCAGTCTCCATATGTTCAACTATACAACCACCTTTGCATTTTGAAGTTATTTTTCCCATTATCGGTTCATTTTTTTCATAAGCCTCTACAAGCTTATCCCAACCTTTAATCTTTTGTGCTTTGCTAGCAGAAACTAAGACCTCCCCGTTTCTGTCCTCAATTTTTTCTAGTAATACTGGAATAGTTTCACCTAATTTAATTTTATCAGACAAGCCCATACTTTTGAGTTCATTTATGTCTAAAACTGGCTCACTTTTTAAACCCTCTATAAATAGAAAAACAAATTTTTCGGTAATTTTATTTATCTTACCCTCTATAATTTTACCTTCTTCAATGTTACTCTTTGAAAGTTGACTATTAAGTAATTTATTAAATTCTTGTGAGGCTGGAGTATCTAAGTCTTTAAATATTTGCATTCAGTTTAAATAATTGTTTTATATTTTTTAAAAACACGCACTTTTAGTTAAATTTATAGTTTTAATCAATACTCAATTTGAATTAAATTTTTTTTGAAATCATTGAATTTTGTGGTTTTTTGACAATTTTTTAATTCAATCTGCCGCCCAGACTTTTTATTTTGCTTATAAATGTTGGGAAAGAGGTATTTATACTATCCTTATCAAAAATTGACCATTTTCCACCTAAAGTGAGAGCAGCAATGACACTAGTCATAAAAACTCTATGATCTTTTAAAAATTTTTTAATTATTATTTTTTTATTTACTTTTAAATTTGGATTGCCATATATTTTAATACTATCTTTTTTAACAATATTTTTGATACCTAGTTTATTTAAAATTTTTGCACCCCATATTAATCTTGGACTTTCTTTTTGATTTAATTCGGATAGATCCTTAAAATATGATACTCCTTTTGCTTTAGCGGCAACTAAAAAAATTAATAAAAACTCATCTATAGCTGCTGAGTTTAATTTAGTTGGGCAATTAATTGCTTTTAAAGAATTTTCACTTTTTATAATCAAGTCAGCTATTTTTTCACCTTTATATATTTTATAATTCTGTAATTTAATACTCACTCCCATTTTCCTTAATATTTCTAAAACACCTATCCTTGTAGGATTAACATTTACATTTTTAATCTTTAGTTTAGAATTTTTTGATAAAGCTGTGAGAACAATAAAAAAAGCGCTAGAACTTATGTCTGATGGTATTTTATAATCAAATGGCGTTATATTTTTTTTTCCATTAATCTTTATCAAATCATATTTTTTTTTTTTGATAATATTTATTGGAACTCCAAGATTTCTAAATAGAAGTTCAGTATGATTACGAGATTTTTTGGCTTTAATTACTGTTGTACCCCTAGTATTTAAAGCAGCAAGCATAACAGAACTTTTGCATTGCGCTGATCCTCTGTTTTCTAAATATCTAATTGGTTTTGGATTAGCAGTGCCAATAACTTTAATTGGAAGCCCACCTTTATTTGTAATGAATTTTGCTCCAAATTTTTGAAGAGGTTCGGTTATTCTTAAAAAATCTCTCTTTGAGAGACTCTTATCGCCAATAATTTTTATTTTTGTTTTAGAGTGTACTAATAAACCAATGATTAATCTTCCAAGTGTTCCAGAATTACCTGCATTAAGAATTAAGTTTTTCTTATATTTAAAACTATTTAACCCTTTGCTAGTGATTTCACATTTATTTTTTTTTTTTTTAATTTTAATTCCAAGTTTTTTAAGGCACTCTAAAGTATTAATAACATCTTCTGAATTTAATAGATTAGATGAGCTTGATTTACCTTTTGCTTGGGAGGCCATCAATGCCCATCTGATGGATAAACTTTTATCTCCTTCTATATTAATTATTTTATTGAAAGGTTTTATTGTTTTTAATATTTTAACACCATTTTTCATTACAATAGAAATAAATTAACTAATCTTAAAGGACTCTCCGAAATACGCATTTTTAGCATCAACATTTTGAATTAAACTATTAGGCGTACCTTGGGCTACAACTTTTCCATTATGAATAATTGCAGCAGTGTCCACACAAGCCAATAAATCTCTTGCTTGGTGATCACATAAGATAACAGACATATTATTACTACTTTGCATTCCTACTATTATTTCTTGTAGTGTTTTTATTGTCATTACATCTAAGGCCGCAAAAGGCTCGTCAAGAAGAAGAATCTTTGGCTCTGAAATTAATGCAATTGCTATTACTAATTTTTTCTTTTGACCTCCTGATAAAAAGTCAGCTTTAATATCTCTTATTGGATCTAATTCAAATTTTGATATTAATGAATTTATTTTTTCATCTCTGTAACTTACGTTCGAAATTGTTATTTCTGCTATTGCTTTTAAATTTTCAAAGACAGTGAGGTCGTGAAAATAACCCCCATACTGAGGAACAAATCCAATTTTATATTTTAGTGTTCTTTGATAAATTGGATATTTATTTACTTTTTCTCCGTTAATAATGATTGAACCAAAATCTGGAGAAATTAAACCAGTTATTAAATTAAATATTGTAGTTTTTCCAACACCATTTGGACCTAATAAACCTAAAATTTGTCCATTATTCAATTTCATAGACAAATTATCTAAAATAATTTTCCTACCGAATTTCAATGAAATTTTCTCAAGCTGTAAAATTGATTTTTTTTCTTTAAAATATTTAATTCTAAATTTTTTAATATTTGACATAGCTCCTCATTTTGACTCAACAATAACTTTATTTTTTATATCATCCATAAAAATTTCTGTTTCTTTTGTTAAAAGGTTTATTGTTACATTATCAGATTTTAATTGACCTTGTATTCCTTCATATACAACATTATTCTTAATAGTAACAATATTTTCTGTAAAATTAAGATTTAAATTTTCTGCTGTAATTAAATTACCTAAATATGTCACCCTAACATTATTATGAAATTTAGTGTTGTAATTAGTATTATTATAAACTGCGTTATCTGATTCAATTATTAAAGAAATGCCATTTTCGTCAGTAATTCTTGCATAAACAATTTGCATTTTAACAAATTCCGACTCCTGCTCATAAAAGATCTCACTTAGCTCAGCAGTTATGGAATATTGAACATTATCATCAAAATTTACATTATATCTGAGATTTTTGATTAAGTTATTTTGCTTCTCTATTAAGGCTTCTGTTTTTTCAGTTTCATCTAACTTTTGTTCAGATGGATTTTGGAAATAATTTAAATAAAATATGATTGAAATTATAATAAGAATTAAAAAAAGTAATAATTGAATAATTTTTTTATTCACAATTTATTTTAAATTTTTTAACAAGTTATGGATATGTAGAACTCCAGTAATTTTTTTTTTGTTTCCTTTTTTATATACACATGCACTTGTAATTTTTTTTTTATTCATTTGAACAAGAATTTCAGAAGCCAGCATATTTTCTTCTACTATGTAAGGTTTTTTAGTCATATAATTTTTAATCTTAATATTTTCGATAGCTCTTTTTTTTTGCAATAATCTTTTTAAATCACCATCAGTAAATATCCCTACATTTAAGTTTTGATTATTCATTATTACCAAAAATCCAAGTTTTTTTTGATTTAAAATTTTTAAAGCATTTTTCATTAAAATATTTTCGTTAACAAATGGGATTTTGTTTTTTGTAAGCATAATATCTTTTGCGATTTTAAGCTTATTACTTAAACTTCCAGAAGGATGAAATTTTTTAAAATCAAGTTTTCCGAACCTCTTCTTTTTCATCAATGCAATAGATAAAGCATCTCCAATAGCTAGTTGAGCAGTAGTACTAGAAGTTGGAACTATTCCATCACCAGACTCCATCACTTCGGGTATTAATAATTTTATTTTAGATGATTTGTAAAGCATTGAATTTTTGTCAGACATTATTCCAATGAGAAGTATTTTATTCAATTTTGCATATCTAATTATATTCTTTAATTCCATGGTATTTCCTGAATAACTAATTAGTATAAGAATATCTTTATTTGTTATTCTCCCTAAATCTCCATGAGAACAGTCGCTAGCAGAAACAGGAAATGAAGGAGTTCCTACAGAGGATAATGTTGCAGAAATTTTTGATGCAATTATCCCACTTTTACCAACACCGCATACTATTACTTTAGATTTACATTTTAAAATTGATTTAACTGCTTTCTCAAAAGGTTCATTAATGGAATTTTTTAATTTTCTGAGAGATTTAATTTGTAAATCAATAACCTCTTTTCCAATTTGATTAATTTCTTTTTTCATTTTCCTAATGTGACCATATATCGTCTCTGAATAAAGCAAGATCAAGTTCAACTCTTGTCTTCAAAAACTTTAAACAATCTTTGTAAAGTTCAACTCTATTTTCTCTTATGAGTATTTTATTAAGTTCTTCATGAATTTTATGAAGATATATAACATCATTTGCGCAATACTTTAATTGTTCAGATGTTAACTCTCCTCCAAAATCAGAATTTTGAAACTGTTTACTAATATCAATTTTTGCAAATTCTTTAATTAAAGTTTTTAAAGAATGATTATCAGAATAGGATCTGGCAAGTTTTGATGCAATTTTTGTATCTAAAACGTTGTTTGTATCTGTCTTAAGATAATATTTAATGTGAGCTAAATCAGCTCTACCATAATGGAAAATTTTTGTAATCTTATCATCTTTCAATATTCTTACTAAATTAGGAGCATTATAATTTGATCTATCAAATTGAACTATATGAGCATCAGAATTGCCAGAGGAAACTTGAATTAAACAAAGAGGATCTCTTCCGACATTTAGTCCCATGAACTCTCCATCTACTGCTAATAGATTGCCTAAACTTAAATCATCTGGTAAGTCGTTTTTGTGAAGCTTAATATTAATATTCATTTGAAGATATATATATGAAAGTAAAAAATTGTCTAATTTTTGGCGGCAGCGGTCAAATTGGGAGATTTCTAATTAGAAAGCTCACAAAAAATAACTATACAGTAACTGTTGTAACCAGAAATATTCATCAAAATAGCTACAAAATTAAAACACAGGCAAATGCTGGATATATAAATATTGTAGAGTCTAGTATTTTTGATGAAAATAAAATTAGAAAACTTTTTGAAAATGCTGACGTATGTATAAATTTAGTTGGTATTTTGTATGAAAAAAGGAGAGGAAATACATTTAAAAATATTCATACAATTTTCCCTTCACTGTTATCTAAATTATGCAAAGAGTACAATCTTAAGCATTTTATTCATGTATCAGCTCTGGGTATAAATGATGCTACTGACTCAAGTTATGCAATTAGTAAATTAGAAGGAGAAACAAATATATTAAAGAATTTTCCATTAACAACAATTCTTAGACCATCTGTCGTTTACTCAGTAGACGACAACTTTACCACAAATTTTATGAATTTATTAAGTATTTTGCCTGTCTTCCCTCTTTATTATTCAGGAAAAACAAAATTTATGCCTATCCATTGTTCTGATCTGACGGATATTATTTATCACGTAATTTCCAAAAACATTAATTCAAAAATCATAGAATGTGTTGGACCTGAAACAATTTCTTTTAAAGAAATTTTGAAGAAATTATCTAAATTAATTGAAAAAAAAAGAATTTTGATACCATTCCCATTGACAATTGCAAAAATGTCCGCATTTTTCTTTGAACGATTTCCTAATCCTTTACTCACTCAAGATCAATTAAGGTTGCTAAGATACGATAATATTGCTTCAGGTAAGTATAAAACTAATTTTGATATTGGAGTACCTAGTAGACGAATATTTGAAAAAGAGGTTAAAGAATATTGTCATATGTGGAGAGAAGGTGGTCAATTCTCAACAGAAAAATACAATTCTTCAAAAAATTAATTGATTTAATTAAGCGGATTTTACTTTTTTATTTATGTATTCCCTAATTTCATCTTTGTTTTCTGACTCATCTTTTTTGCCTTTAGGCTGATATGCGTAAAGAAGGTGAAGTTTACAGTAAGAGAAATCTTTAAGTGAAGATCTCCCACAAAAATAAAAAGATTTTTCATCAGGATGTCCGATCGGCCATTTACATGAGTTTTCATCAAGCTCTTCTAGTTGCTTTGGATTTTCGGGCTCAAAATCTTTTTCTATTAAAAGAGATTTGAACCTACTTCTTCTTCCACGTCTATTTTTTGAATTTTTTTCCTCAAAATTATCTTCAAAACTTTTGTTAGAGGTTGCCGCTCTGGTTTTTATCTTTGCAGATAGATTTAATCTATGGGCTTTTCCAATAACTGCATTTCTGCTTATACCTCCAATTATTTCAGCAATTTGACTAGCCGTATTACCTTTGCCCCAAAGTTCTTTAAGTTTATTGACTTTTTCTTCTGTCCAACTCATAAATAACTACATTTTGTGTTAATTATTTTTATAATCACAATATACTGATATAAATTTTAATTAAACAAGAAATTATTGAGAGTTATCAACAAAAAATTGAATGAAATTTATTAATCAATTATTCAATCCTCACTTGTATTTAATAATTAAGTTTATAAAAGTTTTAAAAAAAATAAATGAGTTATTTAGTTAAAAATTATAATAGAAAAAAAATTTCTTTTAGAAATGGTAAAGGAGCATACATATATTCAACCAATGGTTCTAGATATTTAGATTTTTGTTCAGGCATCGCAGTCAATAGCCTAGGCCATTCAAATCCTAAATTGATAAAAGCGTTAAATATTCAAGCTAAAAAGTTATGGCATGTCTCAAACGCATTTATGATACCAGAAGGTGAAGAATTAGCTAAAAAGTTAGTAAAAAAAACATTTGCTGACTTTGTAATGTTTCAAAATTCTGGAACTGAAGCTACGGAAGCTGCTATCAAAGCTGCAAGAAGATATTTTTTCTCAATAGGTAAACCAAAAAAAAATCGAATTTTGTGTGTAAAGAATTCATTTCATGGAAGAACAATAGCCGCAATTTATGCTAGTGGAAGTAAAAAAATGACAGAAGGATTTGGACCTAAAGTTGGGGGATTTGATCATTTTAAGTTTGGAAATCATGATTCATTGAAAAAAAAAATAACAAAAAATACTGCAGCCATAATGGTTGAGCCAATAATGGGTGAGGGGGGTATTAAAGTTATACCTGATTGGTGTTTAAAAGGATTGAGAAAATTATGTAATAAAAAAAAAATATTATTGATCCTTGATGAAGTACAATGTGGGATTGGCAGAACAGGTGATTTTTTTGCTTTTGACAGATCCAAAGTAAAGCCAGATATAGTTCCTATTGCAAAAGGGATCGGAGGTGGTTTTCCAATAGGGGCAGTTTTGATGAGTAAAAAAGTAGCCTCTGGGATGAACCCAGGCACTCATGGATCCACTTTTGGAGGAAATCCTTTAGCAATGAAAATTGGAAGTACTGTAATGGATATTGTATCTAAAAAAAAATTTTTAAATAATGTAAAAAAAAATTCAAAATATTTTCATATAAAATTGAATAAACTCAAAGAAGATTTTCCAAATATTATTAAAGAAATAAGAGGCCGAGGTTTTTTAATTGGAATAAGATTACATAAAGATCAAACAAATTTTATTAAAAAGTTAATGGATAATAAGTTGTTAACAATTAGAGCAGCAGAGAACGTTATAAGAATCTTGCCTCCATTAAATGTTAAAAAAAAGGAAATTGATCAAGCAATTAAGATTATAAATAAAGTTTGTAAAGAATATAAATAATGAAACATTTTATAAATCTAAAAGATATACCATCAAATGATCTACGAAAAATTTTGATAGATGCAAAAAATAGAAAAAAAAAAAGAAAAAAACTAAGTAATTTAGAAATTGATAAAGGATCACCTCTCAAAGGAAATTTATTAATTCAAATGTTCGAGAAAACTAGTCTTAGAACAAGATTAAGCTTTTATTTGGCTATAAGACAGCTCGGTGGTAGCACTTTAACCCTTAGACCAGATGAATTGCATTTATCAAAAGGAGGAGAGAGTATTGGAGATACAGCAAAAATAATATCTAATTTCGGTGATGCCTTTATGTTAAGAACAAATAGCGATGAAAAATTAGAGGAATTTAGAAAATATTTATCAATACCAATTATTAATGGGTTAAGTCCATCATCTCACCCTACCCAAATCTTATCTGATGTTTTTACTGTTGAAGAAATAAAGAATAAACCAATATCAAAACTAAATATTACATGGATTGGGGACTCAAATAATGTTTTGAACTCTTTAATTGCAGCATCAATTAAGTTTTCTTTCAGATTGAGTATTGGATGTCCAAAGAATTATCAACCAAAAAAAGAAATTTTAAATTATATACAAAAAAATAAGAACAAAATTTCGATTTATGATGATGCTTCCAAAGCAGCAAGTGATGCAGATGTAATTTTTTCGGATAAAGTTATTTCAATGAACGATAAAGTAAATAAGATAAAAAAATTGAATAAATTCACAAAGTTTAGAATAGATAAAAATTTAATGAGTTTTGCAAAAAAGGATTGTATTTTTCTTCATTGTTTGCCTCGTGGTACTGAGGTAGATGAAAAAGTTTTTAACAGTAAAAAATCAAAAGTATGGCTTCAAGCTTTGAATAGAGTTCATGTACAAAAATCAATCTTGCTTTATTGTTTAGGAAAATTAAGGTAGCGGCAAAGGATTATCTGAATTTTTATTTAAGTATAAAATTACAGATGCTCTATCTTTTTCTTTTCTCAATCCGGCAAAAGCCATTTTAGTTCCTTTAATCCATTTAGCTGGTTTTATTAAGTAACCATTTAATTCTTCGAAGGTCCATTCTTTTCCATATTCTGTTAGTGCCTTCGAATATTTGTAATCATCTACTGCTCCAACTTTTCGACCAACAACACTGTATAATGCAGGACCAATATTATTTTTTCCACCTTTAACTATTGAGTGACAAGCTGAACATTTTTTAAAAACTTTTTCTCCATGCTGAAGGTCTCCCATTGCTAAAAGTGCTGCAATATCAATTTTTTCCTCTGTTGTTTCTGAACTTGACTCAATGCTGGTAGCTACTGCTTGTTCTGCATCTACCACATAACCTGGAGTTTCAGGCTTTTCAACATGAAATATTATATCTGCAAATTTTCCAATACCAATTATAAGAAGTGCAACCATAAGCACCGCTGCAACTATTTTGTTAATTTCGAAAGAATCCATTTTTATAAAAATTATTTTGAACGTATAACACTATAAGTTCAAAATTGCTTATATATTTTAATGTACAATTTTGCCTCTGTTTATATTGTAAAGGTAAATAAAAAAAACAATGAAAACATTAGTTATAATTCCCTCTAGGTTAGCTGCTACTAGATTGCCTGGTAAACCATTGTTAAAAATTAATGGTTTATCAATAATTTCACATGTTTTTAATAAAGCAGTTGCGGCCAATATTGGAGAAGTTTTAGTTGCAGCCGAAGATCAAGAGATTGTTGATGATGTAAAAAAAAATGGTGGCCAGGTAATTTTAACAAAAAATGATCATAAAACCGGAACAGATAGAGTTCATGAGGCTTTACAAAAATTTAACAACTCAGGTATTGATTTGGTAATGAATCTTCAAGGAGACGAGCCATTAATGAATGTGGATGATATTAGAAATTTAAATAATCAAATGATCAAAAATAAATCGCAATTAGGAACTTTAGCTTCAAAAATTTTAAAAAAAGATATATATGAAAATCAAAATATAGTTAAGGTGATTACTAAAGAAAATTTAGATAATTCAAACTTTCCAGAAGCAACTAACTTTTCTAGAAATGTTAATAAACAAAAAGAAAATGTTTATCATCACTTGGGAATATATTGTTATCAAGTAGAAACACTTAAAAAATTCATTTCGTGTGATCAGTCACCGAATGAAATCAAAAATAAGTTGGAGCAATTACGTGCATTAGACAATAGTATAAAGATTAATGTTGGACTTGCAAAAGACACTCCAATCGGAGTAGATACAGAAGAGGATTATGTGGCTATAAAAAAAATAATGGAATATAAATCAAAATGAGTAAAATTTATTTTCAAGGGACATATGGCGCCTATTCGCACTTGGCAGCATTATCAATAGATAGGGATGCAGAAATTATTCCATGTAAAACTTTTGATGAATGTTTTTTAAAAGCTTCAAAAGATGATAGCTCAAAAATAATAATTCCTGAGTCCAATAGAATAACAGGAAATATTGGAATTGAGTATCTCATTTTTGAGTATAGATTAAACATATATTCTGAATATTTTCAAAAAATTGAACATAATTTACTTGCAATTTCAGGAACTAAAATTTCTGATATTAAAGATGTTTATTCTCATGGACAAGCATTGTCTCAATGTTCTAATTTTATAAAGTCACATAATTTAATTGAGCACGTCAGAGCAGATACAGCTGGTTCAGCTGAAATGGTTTCAAAATCCAATGATGTTACAAAAGCTGCCATAGCCTCTTCTTTGAGTGCAGAGACTTATAACTTAGAAGTGATAAAGAAAAATATTGAAAACGAAAAAGGTAATCTTACGAGATTTTTAGTGATGGGTAAAAATATTTCTCAACCTGATTTTGGAAATAAAAAATATATTACATCATTTCTTTTTAAATTAAAAAGTAAACCTGCTGCTCTTTATCAATCCTTAGGCGGATTTGCAATTAATGGGGTGAATTTAACAAAGCTTCAAAGTTATCCAGAAAAAAATACATTCGATTCTTTCTTTTTTTTATGCGATCTAGATGGTCATATAGATGATCCAAAAGTTCAAAAATCTTTAGAGGAATTAGGATTACATTGTCAAGATTTTCACGTCCTAGGTGTTTTTGAAGCAGACAAACTTAGAGAAAAATAATTTTTTAATCTTTTCTTGTAGATTAGAAATCATTACTGTTATAATGTTTTTGGAGGCTAGAGGTGGGTGCTGCTTGAACCCGACCAGATCTTAACGGAAGCAGTCGTAGAGACA
>MDSZ01219316.1_pt1 | contig 11271 bp, 12 predicted proteins | sample 811201 | NCBI WGS metagenome assembly MDSZ01 (sample SAMN05326647, study PRJNA326480) | marine metagenome | isolation source: seawater | place: Indian Ocean: North | collected 2010 | reverse complement strand
CCAAACCAACCTCCCAATAACCAAAGTGATGATGCTATAAATGAAAATGCCAAACCTTGAGCTAATGTTGTAGTCATTGCTAACCATGTACGAGGTAAACTTGACCACTCCAATGGCGTTGAAATTTGGCCTAACTCATCTAACATTATTCCAATAGCCATTCCTGCAATAACAGGTGTCAAAATCAATAACACATAATACGTTAGATCCTTGACGAAATATGCAAAATGTGCTGTGGAATTTTTCAAAGGTTGAAGTGCAGGTGACGCTAAAAGATAATTTTTGGTTCCAGTTCTAGAAAGTACCTTTTCCCGTCCCAAAAATGCAAAAGAGCCCATTCCTAACGAAAACATTAGCAAAGGAAAATGTAAACCTGCCCTTAACTCGTCCCAAGTAAACGCCTTAGAATCTGAGATAGAATCTGAACCTTGGGCCACTCCCTCTCCTACCAAAAATTGCAAACCAATCGTTGCAACCATTGTGACTAAAGTAACTAACAAAGGGAATAGCATGATTCTTCGTCTACGTGCAAAATCCAATTGTTCACGATATTCTTCAATAAACATCACCCTAAATGTTGCACTAAATGCATCCCACCCAGTTAATGGAACATTTAGATGAGCGCCTCCTCCAATAGAGTTCAAATTAATCAATGAAGGTTCAGATACATCTTCCCAATCACGACTGGTGATTTCAGCAGACAAGGTCATTCCTCCTCATTAATACCTTCATCAGTTAATCTTTCAGCCTCTTCGATTGAATGTCCTACAAGCCGAATAAATACGTCTTCCAATGTCTCTTTATCGTTTTCTTTCAAGCCATTAACCGTTCCAGATGCTAGAACCTTTCCATTATTAATTATCGCCATTCTATTACACATTCTTTCAGCCATCTCAAGTACGTGAGAACAAAGGAATATCGTTCCTCCCTTTGCAACTAAATCCAATAGCCATTGGCGACATTTACGTTGATATATTGGATCTAAATTTGCAAATGGTTCATCCAAAAATAACAATCGTGGTTCATGAATAAATGCGGAAGAAAGCATTACTTTCTGCCTTTGTCCTTTTGATAGATCTTTACACATTGTATCCCGCTTTTCTTGCAACCCAAACCAATCTAGCCAATACTCTACTTTATCATTTAAATTTGAAACTCCCCTAAGTCTTCCAACAAATTGTAAAAATTCACTTGGTGTCAAAAACGATGGCGGCGATTCTGATTCCGGTACAATGCCAATATTGGCTTTCAATTGCTGTGGAGCACTTTCTGCATTAATTCCTAAAACCTCAACCGCTCCAATTGATGGCCTTAACTGACCGGTTAACAGTTTGATGAAAGTTGATTTTCCTGCGCCATTTGGTCCAAAAACTCCAAAAAATTCTCCAGCACTAACTTTGACGTCAAGAGGATGTAGAGCTACAAAATCTCCGTATCTTTTCCCAAGATCTTTAGCAACTACAAGGTAGCCATCTCCTCCGTCCATATCTACAAGGGGGTGGGACTTATTCTTCAATGTGTTTGCAAAGTTGATGAAGCGGGAACGTTTGGACCAACCATGAGCGAAGTCTTGCTTATTGATGAAATCGCATGTGAAAATGGTGATGGCTTTATTGCAAAAGTAACAATTAATCGACCTGATAAATTAAATTCATTAAACGATGAAGTTATGACTGAAATCAAAAAAATGTCATCCTGGGCTAATTCCAATGATGATGTACGTTGTGTAGTTATTACGGGGGCCTCACCAAATCCTCCGCCTGAAGGAAAGCGCCAGAAACCAAATTCATTCATTGCTGGTGCAGATATCACGGAATTTATAGGGAAAAATAGTGTAGAAATTAGGCCTAAATTTGAAGATAATGGATGTGAATACATTTGGAATATTGAGAAACCAACAATTGCAATGATTGATGGATTTGCACTAGGAGGTGGTTGTGAAGTCGCCTGTGTTTGTGACATACGTGTTGTAAGTAATCGGTCCAAATTTGGAACTCCTGAAATTAATTTAGGACTAATTCCTGGTTTTGGAGGCACACAAAGATTAGCTGCAATTGTAGGTGTAGGAAAAACAATGGAAATGGTAATGAGTGGAGAAATGATTGATTCTCAAGAAGCCTTAGAGCTTGGATTGGCAAACCATGTCGTTAGTCCAGATGAATTGGAAGAAAAAACATTTGAAATTGCGCAATCTATTGCCAGTAAATCGTCACATACTTTGAAAGTTGCAAAAAGGGCTATTCGCGCAGCTCTGGACCATGGAATTACTAAAGGAGTCCAAATCGAACGTGATGAGTTTGTAATGCTATTTGATACTGAAGATAAAGAAATTGGAGTTCAAGCATTTATGGCCAGAGAAACTCCAAAATGGAAACATCGATAATCAATCGTTTTCAATTTCATCTCTCAAAGCTGCTAACGCACCAGATGCTCCTGGTGGAGGAGGTAAAGCCAAACCTAATTCTTCTGGAGAGGGTATACCTTCTGGAAGAGGCATCGGCATTCCGGCAGCAATGCTTTTTTCGTCATCAACTGCAACAAACCCTTCATCTAATGGAACACGTAATTTCAGAATTGTTGATTCATCGATCCTGATTAATGAAGCACCATACACATGCCCAGCCTCGGCAGTTTCAGGCTCTTCGATTATCTGGTTACCATGTCCTTCTGTTTGTATTACAGTTACAAGATCTTCACCAGCGGAATGACTCTCCCACATTCTTGCAGTTGAAGCTCTTATTTCTGCCATCTGGCCGCGGCGGCGTTCTTCTATTCTAGCTCTAATTGTATCGTGCCGCTCTCTCTTCTCATTTATTGTTGCAACAATATTTGCATCCTCTATTGATTGTGGAGATGTCTCAACAACAAATTCATCAGCAACATGAACTTCTTCAATAGTCACTTCGACTTCATCAAGATCATCATCTGGCTCTGGCTCAACCATGTTTTCAGTTTCGCTTTCTTCTTTTGCTTTCGTTTTGGCTAACTTTCTTTCACGCAAAGTTGCGCCATCTAATTCGTCCTTGACAACTACTTCTGGTATGTCGAGTTGTTGTTCTTGTTCAGTTACCTGTTTTGACGTACTGGTCGTAACCCTAGTTTGAACAGGCTTCGCTTGTGGAACTGTATCGCCCAAGAAAACATAAATTAGTCCTAAAATGACTGCGACTCCTACTAAACCCCATTGGCCATTTTCATCAAATTGGCCTTGCATAGTGAAGAAAACCAAGACTACTCCGAGCAAGAGAAACAAGGTTATTACACGTGAAATCTTCATTCTGCTCACCCTAAGCCAATCTACTCATACACATGAAACTCACCCTAGACTGGTAAATTGCTCAATGATACCAGAAATAGCCCTTCTTCTGTGAGAATATTCTTGTTTTTCTTCTAAGCTAATTGCAGCAAATGTGTTTCCATGTGTACTTTTTGGACCAAGTTCTCCAATTTCAAGAGGATTACCATTTAGGTCTAAGTCCGCAGGAATAAATATTGGATCAAATCCGAAACCACCCTCTCCATTTATCTCGTGCGAAATTCTTCCAGGACAAATTCCCTCTGAAACAAGAGTTTGTCCTTTACAATATATTGCCGCAACAGCCCTAAATTCTGCACTTCTAATTTTTGAATCCTGAAGTGGATCTTCGCTCTTTAACTGATCTAAAAGTTTCAATATTCCATGCTTACCTATTGTCTGTAATACATAGGAAGAGTAAACTCCTGGAAAACCGTCTAGTGCATCGATAAATAAACCTGCATCTTCTACCAACAACATATCATTTGGGTTTGGTAGATGAGGTATTGCTTGTTGAAGTTTCGCAATTGCTACTTCTTCAAGATTATCTGATTGTGGTTCAATTGCTTCGAAGTTAAACTGTTTTACTTCTACTCCATATTTGGAAAAATGTTGGGACGCTTCTGCAACTTTACTCACGTTACTGGTCATGAACCATAGAGTCATGTAATGCGGGAATTATCGGCGGCTTTTGAGCATGATTGATAGTCCATAAGAAATTAGCAGGTTTTGTGAATCCATATTTGGCAGTCGGAATTGGAAGTGCAATTGGAGGAATTTTGAGATTCGCAATTTCAGAATGGATAGGTACGCCTCAAGGAACTTTTGTTGTTAACTCATTAGGCTCTCTCCTACTTGGAGTTTGTATGGCAGCACTTGCTCAAGATCTTATTTCGAGGGAACTTACAATACTAATTGGTAGTGGAATATTAGGTGCGTTTACAACTATGTCCACATTTTCTGTTGAAACAATTGAAATGTGGGGAGATGATCAAATAAAGGCAATAGGATACGTTGTAATAACTATGGTTTTATGCCCACTACTTGCATTATGCGGCTGGAAAATAATTGAAATTACTTCTTAATTGCCAACATTCTATTCAAAGCTACAAGCGCACCTTCTTGTATTTTCTTTTCTACAATGACTTGATTGGGGATCTCTCCTTCTGCAATGCGTTCCAATACATCCATCAAATATACTGGATGTATCATATACATCGTAGAACAAGGACATACAGTGGGTTCTAAACATTCGATATTTAATTCGCTATGAATTGAATTTAATCTAGCCACCATATTGATTTCAGTACCAATTGCGATATGAGTACCTGGATTTTGCTCTGCAACAAATTTACGGATAAATTCAGTACTGCCATTCGCATCCGCTGCATTAACTACCTCATTTGTACATTCAGGATGGACTACTACTATCCCGTCTGGATTTTTGTCTCTAAACATATCTATTTGCTCAACTGTAAATCTCTTGTGAACTGAACAAAACCCATGCCAAAGAATAATCTTTACATCACTAGGAACCAAATTCTCTGCACCTGGTTCCCAGACACACATTTTGTCTTCACTAATTCCCATAGAAAGACCTGTGTTACGACCAAGATGTTGATCTGGGAAAAATAGAACAGCGCCGTTAGGACCTGCCTGCGAATATGCCCATTCCAATACACCTGATGCATTAGAAGAAGTGCACACAATTCCTCCATGGCGTCCACAAAAATCCTTCAATGATGCTGAACTATTCATGTATGTAACTGGAATCAAACATGAGTCCCCCTCAGATGCTTGCGCTGGATCTGAAAGCCCTGTTTTTGACAAAATTTCTGACCAGGCTAATTCAACTTCATGTAGTGCCGCCATATCTGCCATGGAACAGCCAGCTCGCATATTAGGAAGTATAACCTTTTGATTATCATTAGTCAATATGTCAGCACTCTCAGCCATAAAATGCACTCCACAAAATACAATAAATTCAGCTTCTGATTTTGCTGCTAATTCAGAAAGAAGAAAAGAATCACCCAATAAATCTGCATGCATAACAATTTGATCTCGCTGATAGTGATGCCCTAGAATTAGCAATTTATCTCCTAATTGCTGTTTTAATTCGAATATTCTATCAGAAATCTCCTGTTCTTCGGGCCCCATTGTATCATTGGAAAAATCAATTGCGCACATTGGGAGCGACATTGTCATGGATTTCCCTCAATATATCCTGAGGGCATCCCCTTTTTCAACCATGCACTACTCGAGGACATCGATGGAGTCATGGATTTCAAGTGAGATTTTACACACCGGAGCGGAGGCTGAAGTTAGTGCTGGCATCTGGTTTGGACGTCCTGCGATTAAAAAAACTCGTAGAAAAAGAGCATGGAGACATCCCGATTTAGATTCAAGACTAACTCAAAAACGTATGAATTCTGAAGTTAAATTAATGATCAAACTAAACGGTATTGGAGTAGCAGTTCCAGCAATATGGGATGTTGATTATGATAAATCTGAAATAATAATGGAAAAAATCGATGGCTATCAATTGTTTGAGATTTTGAATAACAACGAATCCAGTCCTGAACTTCTTAGAAATGTAGGTAAATCCATCCGATTATTACATCGAAATGCAGTTACTCATGGAGATCTATCAACCAACAATATACTGATTACTCCTGAAGGTAATGCCTGTTTAATTGATTTAGGATTAGCAGCAATGGAATATGAATTAGAAGGTTTTGGAATTGATTTACATGTTCTACATGAAATTTTAAGAGCCAGTCATCCAGAAATTGTGAATGCGATGGACCAAGTACTCAATGGCTATATTGAACTCGATGAAGAATTGGGCTCCCCTGAACCTGCGCCTGGAGGAACTCCTCCGTCCGCAAAAGATGTTGTAAAAAGATTAGAACAAGTTATGAAAAGGGTTCGATACCATGGCGGCTAACTTTTGATTTGTGATTCAAATTGCCTTTGCATGAAATTTACTAGAACTAATAATATGATTAATATTACACCGAATTGTAACACTGCAGAGGTGTAAGGTTTCAATGAGGCTTCTTTTATCTGAACTTCAACGCTTACTGTTCCATCTACATTCATTTGCTGATACACGTAATGATTTTCTAGAATCATTGGATTCCACTGATCTAAATCATCTGCTGTAAGTGGTTCTACAATCCCTGTACTAAGGGTCAGTAATAATATCTCTAAATCTTGATATTTTTCAGATGATGAGTTTTCAGGATCTATGTTTTGATATGCAGACCATATCAGAATATCATTTGAAAGATAAGGGTCTTGTGCAGCAAATTTAGCATCTGAAACTAAGATGCTGTCTCCATCTGAGCGATTAATCAATACTAACCTATTTGTCGCATTTACATCAACAATAACTGCCAAGTGAGTTTCAGACATTGTTACATCGGTGATTGTTGCGTTCTCTAAATCGACATTACGCCCTATGTCAATCAACTTTTGATCTTCAGTTTCATCTGCTGAAGCATTGACTGGAATTGAAATAAGACCTTCGGCGCCCATTAATCCTATATGCAAAACTGATGGATTACTTGATAATACAAGTGCTACTTCTTCATTATTACTTGCAAACAAAAGTAATTCATCTCCATCCGGTATTGTTGGACCAATTACTTCTTGTAAATCTAAAGAAATATAACTTAATCCATCTCCGTCATAAAGTGAAATTATTCTATCAGAAACAAATGCTACTTTTGCATTTGTAGAAACCGATTGCGAATATATCTCAATTCCTCCCTTATCTAAATCAGAAACAATCATTTGCGATGTATTTGACATTACAATCAAATTGTTTCTTATATCATAGCTAGAATTCAAATTCATTATTGGTTGAGCAACTTCAATTTCTGTGTTTAAGTCCGATAAATCATGAACTATCAATAATGCTGATTCATCCCTATCATCTAGAGTTACTAACCAACCATCTGCTGCTGCAACTTCAATAGGTGCTTTTACTCCATCAGCTGGCAAGGATTGGTGCGTTAGGTCCCATGTAATTATCGCAGAAATAATAATGATTATCACAACAATAAATACACTTGTTTCTTTACTTGTAGGCTTCATATATCGTCTCGTATTTTCAACTACACTACTCTTGACAATCCTAAATGCTCTTCCCGGATTTGTTAGTAAAGTTGCTAATCTAGCATTTATTGTTCTCTCATCAAAAATATTCCAGAAAGGAACTGCAATCTTATCTGTTATTCCTACAGCCATAGCTGCTATTGCCATTCCCCCAATTATATCTAAGAACCAATGTATGCCCAAATATACTATACAAAATGCTGTAATCAAAGTATATGCAAATACAATTTTACGATAAACTTTCCATCTTCCATCTACATCATTTCTGAGTAAACAGAGCCATACTGCAAATGGAAAACCAATATGTAAACTTGGCATTCCATTAGTGAATGGATCAATACGAGTAAACCAGTCATTTATTTCACCAGTCAAATCATAAGCCAATGTTTCCATACCGGGTATATGGTCTCCAGTCACTCTAACATTGAAGAATAAGTAAAATGGAACTGCTAATGCATATACCCAAAATATTGTCAGACAGATTCTATCTGCCATCCATCGATCATCAAAATATGCAAAGTAAAATATCGAGACATAACAAATAATCATGAATCCTACTACATAAAAATGAGTCATAATTACAGTAAGCCAATCGTTCAATAATGCTTCTTGGATCCATAATACCATATCACCTTCTATTGCATAAATCCATGGAGTCATATCTAATCCTGTATTTGCCATCAATATTCTATCAACTTCATCTAAGAAATCTTTAGCATTATAGATTATTAGAACTAGTAAAATATGAATCCAATATCTCCGGATAAAATCAATAAAGCCTTCCAGTGTAATCTTTGACCAAGGAGGTTTTACTATTGGCATCATTAATACGCCTATAGCTAAGGCTGAAATTAGCCATGTCAGATAAATGCCATCCATAACTCAACCTCAAACTATCCGGTAAGCCTCAACTTCAAGTGTGTTCTGTTAATAATTTCATTTTGGAATAGATTTTACCAAGCACCATGTACATACGGTTTTCCTCCATCAGGATCCTGTTTTTCTCCTAATTTCCATAAACGTTCAAATCTATGTATTCCGGAAGAACAACCATTATTCCATTCAAATGAAAGAGCATAATTGCCAACTTTTCGAACAGTGGGTTTTTCTCTAGGGAGTTTTTCAACTTCACGTCTCAATATCATGGATGTTTCATCTTCATTTCTTAGAGGCGCGCATTTTGCACAAGGGCAAGCATGTCTCAAATCATCATATGTGACAATATGCTCAGTATCATCTGACCACTTCAAGTGCATATCAAAATCGCGCCTTTCTAATCGTTTCAATTCTGGAAGTTCAGACAAATGAACACCTCAAATAATTTCTAATCCGTCATCATCATTAGTTTGTTCGACTATTGATTGAATATTATTGACAACATTTGCAAATGCTGCTGAAGATGCCCCTTCTGGTTCAGATACAATTCGATGAACACCATCATCACATCCACGAACAAAGCCTGGATCGAATGGTAACTTACCCAAGAACGGTATATCGAATTCTAAAGCGGTTTTTTCGCCTCCGCCGGATTTAAAGATGTCTAATGTGGCATTCCAATCTCCCGATTCGTCTGCAGTGAGATGAATCGTTCTTCCACCTGGCGCAGATAACTCCAATTTAGCACCAGGAGAAGTTTTTCCACTTAGATTATAGCCACTCATATTCTCAATTATTCCAATAACACTAACTTTCAATGAATTGGCAAATGTAATTGATTTCCTTGAGTCAAGTAATGCAACATCTTGAGGGGTAGTAACAATTACCATACCATCGATATCTGGAAGATTTTGCGCTACGGTTAATGGTTCATCTGAAGTTCCAGGAGGGAAATCGATTATCAGATAATCTAGATCTCCCCATTCAACGTCTCCAATGAATTGTTGTATTGCGCCTAATTTTATCGGACCTCTCCAAACTACAGGCGTATCCTCATCCTCAAGTAAAAAGGCCATAGAAATTACTTTTACACCTAGGTGCCCCTGTGCAGGATGTATTCTTCCGGATTCAACATGCAACCTCTTACCTTCGAGACCCATCATTTTTGGAACATTTGGCCCTGTGATATCAATATCCAACAAACCCACTTTCAACCCCTTTTGTGCTAAAGCTAAAGCAAGTCCGGTCGCAACTGTAGATTTACCGACCCCTCCTTTTCCTGACAAAACCATTACTTTGTGTTTGATTGATTTCCCCATCTCAGAAATCGCCATTTTACGCTTCATCTGTTTGTAAGCGGCTTCCATCTTCTTTTGCTCGCCGGCTGATGGTGTTTCAACGGAACCATCGGGATTGTTTATTCTGACTGGAGAATCGCCCATTACTTGTTTCGAAATAAGACATGTACTTCAATCCTCTTTCGGAGAAATACAATTTCTATTGAGGATTATTTGATATCGTAGCCAATGGTGGCGCTTTCCATGCGGTTATTGTTCGTATGCGTAGGTAACTCATGTAGATCACAGATGGCTGAATCTATAGCAAGGAAATTTGGATATGTGGCAGCAAGCGCGGGGACTGAGCCTTCAGAGAAAGTTAGTGCTAATGCACTTGCTGTTTTAGAAAAAAGAGGATATGATGTAAACGGACTCTATCCAAAATTAATTGATGATATAGATTGGAATAAATTTGACAAAATAATTAGTATGGGCTGTGGAGTTAGTTGTCCTGCTATAAGAATCGATAATGATTGGGGACTTGAAGATCCAGTAGGCCAACCAATACACGTTTTCGAGGAGACTGCTACAATGATTGAAAATTTGATAAAAAAATTATAAATTGTTTTTTAATTACTTAATTTGATATCAAAATAAGAGATTATATTTCACAACATTTCTCTCTAAAATAACTCTATAATTTGATAATCGAGTGACTGAGTACCATTTTGGCATTATATATTTGGATTGTTTTTGGCTTCTGGTAGAAATGATTATAGTCCTAAATCGACATATAGTGTAATAAAATCAATGGAAATGTTATAAGGGTGAAATATTGATTTGGGTCCGACCTTAAGGTCAAGAGGGATGGTTATGGAAATAAACTGGAAAGACAATATGAACGAAATTGGTGGAGCTTTTATGCTCTCCTGGGCTGTATTTGGCTTGGGTAACGTAGAGTTTGCTGTTGCTATGGCAATAGCATGGATGGCGTTTGCGGGCGCACATCTACTACCTGTGGTCACCTGGTGTCACATGCTAACTGGCGATTTGTCAGATGGCGAAGGAAACTGGATGGCAAACGGAATGCGCTTGGTAGCCCAAGTAATTGGAGCATGTCTAGCAATTGTTCTAGCGACAGAAGCTGGAGCAATCGAAACTGGATGGACTGCAACTGAAATGTGGATACCTGACATCGCAGATAATCTCTGGGTTGTTCTAGGTATGATTGCTGCTGGTGCTGTTTGGTGGCAAATTCACACACGCTGTGATTCTGCATGGGCAAGCGGTATCGGATTAATGGTACTTGCTGGAGCAATGACATTGACTGGTGCACACGAGATGGGAGCTTCCATCACAAGCGCTGGCGATGGTATCGCTGACACGCTAGTTAACTGGATCTGTGATGGTCTATTCGTTGGTGTTGGTGCTCTATTGGGTGTCAAGATTGACGAGCAAATCGGAAAGATGGGCGCAAGCTCTGAAGAATGATTTGGCATAGTTAACCAAGAAATACGTGTTTCACGTTCTGCCATCGAGGGGTGTTTGCACCCCTCGGTGGCTTTTTTTTATTCTTAATACGGTATAATTGGTGCGAGAGCCGGGACTCGAACTCGGGTTCAGGCGTTGGCAACGCCCGGTGATAACCACTACACTACTCTCGCAAGTGTATCCAGCCGATTGGACAGGAGTATAAACCAT
>MDSZ01184804.1_pt1 | contig 11271 bp, 14 predicted proteins | sample 811201 | NCBI WGS metagenome assembly MDSZ01 (sample SAMN05326647, study PRJNA326480) | marine metagenome | isolation source: seawater | place: Indian Ocean: North | collected 2010 | reverse complement strand
TATTTGTCCATTGGTGATGATTCGAGCTCTTATATGTTGCTGGTTCTCAAATAAAACTATAGATATTACAATTGTTGAACCGAATACAACCAATACAACCAATGCAACAGATACAACAGATACAACAGATACAACAGACCAAAATGTAAATAAGCTTAGTATCATTACAGAAGAATCTGATGACGAGAATGATGGTGAAATACCATATAGAACTCCTTCAATCACCAAAGATAAGAATCTCCAAAAAACTAACTACAGAAACAATATAAACCGATTTTTATAAATAATATATCTCGAATGACATATTATTTATTGCCAAGAACACCTAAAAATATAATTAATCATATTGAATGTCAATTGCACGATGATGTTCCCGATAATTTTCTATCGCATTCTTTATCCAATTATATTTCATCTATAAAAGAAAGAATTACTCCCATAGAAAGCCAATGGGACCAGTACAAAAAATACATCAATCCATATGAATTTATCCATTCTCCTATTCCTGGAAAACATAAAGCCGTCGCAAAATATAAACCATTGTCAAGGTCATTTTTTAAGATGATTGAGTTGATCCATATTTTTGACATTGGAACCGGTAAAGAACCTATTAAGGCCTTCCATTTGGCTGAAGGACCTGGAGGATTTATTGAAGCATTTTGCAGACATAGAAATAATCCAAATGACGCATTTTACGGAATGACTATTCAAGACCCTGATGTTAACGTTCCTGGTTGGAAAAAAAGTCAAGCATTTTTATCAAAGTATCCAAATGTCTATATTGAAAATGGTATAGACAAAACTGGGAATATATTGGATGAAGATAATTTTACTTTCATTAGCTCCAAATATTCTCATTCTATGGATATTGTCACTGGTGATGGTGGATTTGACTTTTCTGAAAATTTTAATAACCAAGAACACGATATAGTGCGATTATTGTATGCACAAGTATGCTACGCTCTTACTGTCCAAAAAGTTGGTGGCTGTTTTGTACTGAAATTCTTTGATTGTTTTATGCATCACACAGTAGACCTACTTTATTTGTTAACTGCATTCTATTCTAAAGTCTATATTTGTAAACCTCATACAAGTCGCTATGCCAACTCCGAAAAATATATTGTATGCAAAGATTTCTCTATTCCTGTATTACCTTGTGTCAAAATTCATAATATTTTATACAATTCCTTTCGTAAAATGACCAATGCTAAAACACCTGTTTATCGCTTTTTAAAAATTGATATTTCCTCTTATTTTGTAAATAAACTCCAAGAATACAACGCTATATTTGGACAGCAACAGTTAGAAAATATTTCTCAAACGTTGAATTTGATTAGTCTTAAAGATGAAAAGAAAATTGAAAAATGTGACACGTTACTTAAAAACAACGTACTGAAATGTATCCAATGGTGTAATAAATACAACATTGAAACTAATTTGATACCTGGACTGCTTCAAATGACAACTTAACCCATTATTTTTGTTGATGGACATTTTCGCATTATTCCATTTACACTTTTCGGAGTACATTTATTAGGATATCCTAATCTATCTTTTAATGTATAGCCTCCTTGTGGTACACCATATGCTAATGCATTTGCTACGGCTAATCCCAAAGCATTTGCATAACTGGCTGCTGAATTTGTTATTGATTCATATTTTAATCGTGTTATACGGTCACTTGATGATACTGCGCCTTGTTGTGCAAATTTATAATTGTTTGGTTTATAATATAATGGAACATAACCAGGATTTGATTGGGGTGCATTAGTTGCTGATACTACCAAGGTGGTTGGGTCTACTACTGGGTCTGCTGTAAATCCTAATGCATTTCGGAATTCAATATTTGAAAAACTTATTGTTGGAACTGTTGGATTTGCAGGACTATCAAATGCATCGAATTGAGCAGTGCTTGTTTCTACTTCTGGAATAAGATAATCGGTTGTATTAAAGATAGTTGCAGAAGCTGCTGTTGTAGTAAATTCAAAACGATTAGTTGAACTGTTATAAACAAGATGCATTAATATTAATTTATTTTTTCCTTGTTTTGCAATGTAATAATGTTTATTGTTTATCATTGTATTAGTGAAAATTCTATTGATATCACTATTATTATATTTTCCTGCTGGAATATCAACTGTAAATGTTTGTAATGGTTCATTATCTGGTACCGGTCTTGGATTTAGGTTTGATATCCAAGTATAGTTAAAAGACACATCACTGGTAAACTCGAAATTTTTACAATGGGAAACATTATTAGATGCATATACATTATTTTGTGCAGTTCCTGAACCGGCTTTTACTGATTGATCACCGCTACGTATATAATAATATTGATTGCGATTATAAGACTTACTACGATTATCTAAATATTGTTTTGATGATGAGAAAAATTTACGAGAGTTCATACCACTGCTTCTCACACGTCTTCGTGCATCAGCTTCTTTGGAAAATGTTGTTTTAGTACAAGGGACACAACTTCCCGGACGTTCTGATTTGTTTTCTGTAAGATTTATGTTTATTGTTTGGGAAATTCCTACACAATCTGTAGATTGCGTTTTATGAGCAGCGCCCGGATAATCCATTGTCATTGTTCCATTAAATTCACTATTTGTAGTTCCTTTTGTAGTTCTACGATAGATTCTTAATGGATTTGCCCGAAATATATTATTATTTGTTGGATTATTTTTTACACGTGCTGTTGCTATTTCATTAAATGTTTGGCCTTTCCATGAAATTATTGTCATTATATTATATTTGTATATAATATATTATGAAATTACCACATTTAGAAAACGTTGTTCTTACCATCATTTTCATTTTCTTCTCCGTTGTCATTTTCTTATATGCTTTTGGAGAATTCACCCATAACGTATTAAATAGAATTCCTGAAAGATCACTTGCTGTTGAAGGTATGCATTGTAATAAACAAGAAGGTATGGGATGTCAAAAGCAAGAAGGTATGGGTTGTAATAAACAAGAATGCGCGGATTGTAATAAACAAGAAGGTATGGGATGTCAAAAAAAGTCTCAATAAATATTATATGTACTCTATAATACTTATATTTATCATAATTATTTTAATAATTGGATTTTCATTAATTGGTACTTACAAAATAGTTGAAGGACAACGATCACGAGTAACTGGTATTGCTAATTCGGGCAATTCTATTGTTATCAGAAAGATTGATGCTCTCAATAAAAGTATAGATAAGAAGCTAAAAGAACAAGAAAATAAATTAAACAATAAAATGAACTATATCCAACAACTGACACTCAATAACTATTGCAGTATGAATTATAGTAAAGATGAACCTTCCACTAAACGCGAAGAAAATATTCAAAAGTTTTGCAAACAAAAAGCTAAAGCTTACAAATGGGATAGAGAATATTATGGATACTAATATAGAAACTACTTAATAATACAATATATCACATATGAACATTGTATTATTTATGGACACATTCAATAATGATTATATAAACTTTCTTGAAACAAAAGAAAATATTGTTACAAGCGGCGTCTTTACAAAAATTATGTATTCTAATACCCTTTTTACGATGAATGGTTTGTATTTCTATTTACCTATTCATATTCAAGATATACACTATAATTCATACAGTAAGACATATATCAAATTTGATTGCAATGTTGGTATCAATAAAACTGTTATTGAACATCTCACTAACATTGAGAAATCAATATTGAATTTATACGATAATTATAAAGAAAAAAACTGTGTACTACACAATCAATTAATCTCTGGATTTATGAAAGTACATTCATCAAAACATATAAAAGAAAATACACAATTTATTGTTAAAATATCAGGAATATGGGAAAATGAAACAAATATTGGTATCACTTACAAAATTATTCCTATTCAGAATATGTTGAATAATCTATGAGTATAAGTAGCGCTACGCTTCATATTTTTGAATAATGGTTTGTGGAACGAGTCTTCCACGCTCTTGTTCTAATTTTTTATAACATTTATTGATCGTTACTTCGCTTACACCACATACATTTTTTACATCCTTTTTACCAATATTTATTTTACAAATTTGAGCTACAAAATATAAAATCCCTGCTGCAATTGCGTGTGGAATATTATTACTTATTATTTTTAACTTATCTATTTTTTGAGCAATAAATTTACTCAACATTATTAACTCTTTACTAAAATTTAATTTACATCCAAAACGCTCTATGAATGATATTGGCTTTATCTCTTGTAAATTGCTTTGCATTGATGGATCCAAGTTGCGTTCAATATTATTCAATATATTTACTGCCATTGAACAACCATTCGTTGCGCTTGCCTTATCTAACATAAATATTTCTGCAATTTCGTGAGCATTTCTTGGACAACCATTCAAACGACAAGATATATATATTGACGCTGCTTTTATACCGTCTCTGTTTAATCCTCTTAACATCTTTTGCTCAGAAATATCTTTATGTATTGCCATCGCACAATCGATAAAGATTTTTGGAATTCCTGCATTATGTGCCATTGTGGTTATAAATTGGAATTCTTCATTTAATGCCTTTTCACGATGAGGCATTGCCTGCCATTCTGTCCATTTTTTTATTTTTCTCATCTCAAACGTTGATTTTGCCCCCGTCATCACTTTGCAACCAAATGAGGATTCTATTAATAATGGGTTTATTGGATTTCCGCAACGGGCTGGGTCACGTCCATTTTTATCATCTCCACCATAAAATGACCACTCTGGAGAGAAATCCAATACCTTATTGTATATTTTACTACACTCCTTATTTGTACAAGTTGGGAAATCATGATCCATTACCATCAATGGTGAATTACACTCGTCACATATCATCTTGTTTTCTTTATAATACACACATTCCATTGTATCATTGGTTACTTCAGGGACACTTTTTTTATTTACATCATTATCAAATAAATTCCATAAACGATTCTTTTCTATAGAAGAATGCTCCTTTTTCTTCTTCTGGGTCTTATTCGTTTTATACTTGGAATGCTCAAATATTTCGTCGTTTTGTATTATTGCGGACATAAACAATAAATAGATTTATATGTATCTATTTGAACGCAGTTATAATCAATTTTTTGAATAATTATATTTATAATTTGAATTTTACCGAACGTTCCAAATTTTCAAACATCTCCTGGTCATATACTAAGCCTCCTTGAGGTTTGTAATCAGAAGTTGACGTATATGTTTTACCATTTTGACTACGGCTTGTTGGTTTGTTATCTGATTTACGCTGTGGCTCAGGTTCTGGTTCTTCCTCTTGTTCAATTTCGTTACCGCGTTCATCTATTATTTTACCTGTTTGTCTCTTTATTTCATCTCTTACATACTGTGGAATCCAATTATCCCAAGACACAAATAGTGTATTCGGGTGTAAATATTTTACTAAAAATCCATTTTCTTCTAATTTCATTACCAAATATCCTATACATTCTCCTTGATTGTATAATGGTTCTCCAAAAATATATTCTGGAACTGTGAACCATATATGTTTATCGCTTGTTTTTGTTCGACTCGTTATTTTTATCTTTTTATGTATTCGATTTAATAACTTATTAAATATAGACAATTGTTTCAAATTCTTTTTATGATTGGCTTCATATAAATCATCTATATCTATCTTTTGTGTATTATCTGATTCATTTGGAAATATAAATGAAGACATTATATTCTCTTTTTGGATAAAAAACATAAAAAAATAACTTATTGTTTATTCAAATGAAAATTACAAATTTAGTTATATCCGGCGGAGCCTATTATGGATTCTCTATTTATGGAGCATTAAGAACTATGAATCAAATGAACAAATATCATATATCTGACATCAAAAATATTTATGCAACTTCTATTGGTACTGTTATTGGTTGTGTTATTGCTATGAACTACGATTGGAAAACATTAGATGATTATTTAATCAAGCGTCCTTGGCACCAAACTTTTCCAGTCAATTTGAATACCGTTTTTAATGCATATTCTAATTGTGGAATATTCGACAAAAAGTTTATGCAATCTATTATGCATCCTTTATTATTAGGTAAACATATGGATCCAAATATTACTTTAAAAGGTTTCTACGATGCTACACAAGTCAAAATGAATTTTGTTACAACCAATATTGAAAGTGTTACTCAAGAAGTTTTTTCCCACGATTCTCACCCAGATGTTTTACTCACAGATGCTTTGTATTTCTCTTGCTGTGTTCCTGTTTTATTCAGACCAGAACAATATAATGGCACTATTTACTTAGATGGTGGGATTTTGAATAATTATCCTCTTGATATGTGTATTGAAAATGGTGCTGACCCCGATGAAATTATTGGCGTGCAACTACAAGGTGAGAAAAAAACCACCATACGCACTGATTCTTTGCTTGAATTTTTATTCTCTTTACTAAATATTATTGTACGCAAAATCTTACAGTTGCAATGTAAAAGTACCATCAAAAATAATATTATTATCCAAAAACCGGCATTATCTATTTCCGCATTATACGATGCTATTAACAAACAAAGCATTCGCGAAGAACTTCTCGAAGAAGGTTCTAACGTTGCTAAAGAATTTTGTCTAAGCACTCAGGAACCACCCACTGATGATACAAACTAAATTTTTCCGATACAATCGCGGGATTTTTCATATACTTCAAAACCTATATAATTTACTATACCTGCTCTCAAACACGTAACACGTACACCCTTAAAAAAGTTACCTTGTTTTACTGCTTTCTTAAATGATAATTGATGATCTAATTGCATTCGCGATTTTATTGTGTCAAAAGGGTATGTGAAAAACCAAGACGAAATTCCCGAAATTGCACCTGCGATTCCTATTGGCATATCATTTTTCCTCAAATGATAATAGAATGAAAAATATATCACATTTGCTGGCACCTCTCTTAATGAAACTATATGTAATCGTTTGAAACATTGTAACAAATTGGGTTTGTAATGATGTTGATATTGGATTTTGTAATAATCAAATGGACATAAAAAAAATGAACACGCCACTCCTGATGAAAATGCACTTATATACACATTTTTGCTGTATTGAAACATAGATTCATTTACAAAAAATCCTGTTGCAACTGTAAAAGGAGATTGCATTAATGGAAACTGTATTCCTTTGTATAAATTAGTTAGTGTTAATGGTGGTCTTGACGATAACTTCGAATTCTGTAGCCACGTTTTCATACTATCAAAAGGATAACCTATACACGTTTGACAAAATCCGCTAACAATACCAGACATTAGCGCATTTTTATCCATTATGAAATATTGTCATATTAAAACAATGGCGTAATTATATCTGATAAGTATATAATGAACTATAAATCATTTTTAACATTTTCTATTTTAACCACGCTTATTATCTTTGTGCTCATCTATAAATATGCGTTTGATGAATCTGGTAAACCTCATTGTGACAACTTTGTCGCTAATGTATATTTGTATTTGGCATTAGCAATTGCTATGCTCGGGAATTTTATTCACATTGTTAATTATTTAGTCAACGACCCGTCACAAGTCGGTAAATATATCAATGCAGTAGATGCAATGGTTCAAGTATACCCTTATTTCTGGCCATCGTTATTGTTGTCCATTATTTTCATTATTAGTCTCGTATTTAGAGACAATTTTAGCAAAGACGGATTCCTTCTTAATCACTTTATTTGGTTCGCTTATATTGCTACTCTTGCTGTTCCATTTTATCCTGTATTTAAGTCTATTGAATTTGCCAAAGATGTTATTCCTGCTATGCTTTCTACTATTTCTATATTTGCTGTGATGTCCTTTGTTGTTTTCTCGTATCCAGAATTCTTTGAAAGCACATACAAACAAGTCATTATTGGACTTGTCATTGCACTAATTGTTGGCGTAATATTACACGTTATGATGAATATTACCGGGTTGGCTTATATTGATAATTCTTTTACACGATATTTTAATTATTTCTTCATTGTGATATTTTCTCTCTTCGTTTCTTATGACACTTCTCGTGTTTTACAATTAGCGGAAAAATGTGTTAATATGCCTAACTATCCTCGCATTTCCAATAAATTATTTTTGGATATTGTCAACTTGTTTTCACGTATGCTTCGTAGAAGAAAATAGTTTGAATACATCTTAAATAAATATCACTTATTAATATGATATTTATTGCACCGCCCTTTGGTAATTATATTCACTTGCCACATACTTTATCTGTTAAAGGTAGCTATACTCTTGAACCACGCAGTGGATTGCTGTCTCAGATTTTGAAAACCCTCCGCTATGTTAATGTTTTGGGAACCTACTCTTGGATCAATAAAATTGGCCTTCGGAATCCGGGTATTCACTATGGTTTACAGCATTATAATCCATCAAAAGATATTATTAGTATTGCTATTATGGAAAAAGATGAAATCTCCGCATTCAATAAAATCATTCCAAAAAATACAAACTTGGAAATCAATATTAGTTGCCCAAATACCGATAAACATATGATAGATGATGGAATTCACGTGTTCTTGAATAAAGAACGTAAATGGTGTATTATCAAGTTATCGCCTCTTACAAGTGTTGATTCTATAGATAAATATTATGCTCAAGGTTTCCGACAATTTCATTGTTCAAATACATTACCTACGCCATCTGGTGGCGCAAGTGGTCAGGTATTAGTTCCATATACCAGTAAAATTGTCCATTACATTAACAAAAAATATAATGATTGCACAATTATTGCTGGAGGAGGCATTTATGATATTAGCACTATGGAACACTATAAATATTTAGGTGCGACGATGTTCTCTGTTAGCACTATTTTCTTTCATCCTACAATGTGGGTTCCTTTTTTTTATCATTATTATCGCCAAAAATAGGCTTAACGTCAAATCATATACGAAAATTAATCATAATACTTTTTTAAATATGTTTGGTACAGTGGAGGTAAGTACTTATTTTCTTTTACGCTTATTTTATCAGGTGTGCAGTTATTCCTACCAAATAAATCATTGCTTTCCTTTATTCGTTTTGTAATGGCGCCAATGTCTGTATATTCTGACCTATTAAATTCCTGATGGGTGAAATTTTCTAATTTATTTTTGATGAATTTCGCATCTCCAAAATAAGATAAATGCCAACCTCCTTTATCAATTGCTGGAATATTCCACGTCATTCGTATTTCTTCACACGATTTTCCTGTCTTTAACATCATCTCATATGTTAAAATCTTTGCGTGAAACCATTTATCACGGAATCGTGTTGTCAGGTTATAATAATACATATCCATTGTTAGACATACTAAGAGATTATTTGGAATAGGATTGTATTTTAATAATTTTAATGTATTTGGGTCTGCTATTTCATCTAAATCACCTATGATAATCAGATCATCTTGTTTCAATTCTATTTGTTTTATTCCTCGTCCGATTGCATTTCGTTGAAAATTTTCATTTAACCATTGTTCTCCCTTGTTTATATCAATATTTGGAGACTTGTAAGGAAAATCATCTACAATTACATGAATAATCTTTTTATGAAATTTTTTATATACTTCTTTATTACTCTCATAATATAATACTTTCTCCTGTCCTACGTGTGTATGTGTTGCTTCTACTAATACAAAATAATCTACAATATCATTTAGAACATTCAATTTATACGTTAGTAAATCCAATTCATTATAAAATATAAAACAATCTATTATTTTTCTTCCCATATACAATATATTTGCAACTTCTATTTTAAATTATTTTTGTTCATTTTATGTTGTCATTATATATATCATGGAAGATTCACGAGAACCTACTCTTGAAACCGTTCAAACTACTACAACTGCCACAACTGCCACAACTACTCCCGAAAAACGTGGTAGTTTTTATGAAGATATGAAAGCAATGACCAGCGACCAAGACTTTGCACAGAAAATGAATGTTTCTGCTACATTAGTTCTCGAATTCTACAGAGTTCTTATGGGTTCTCTTCTTATTGTCTTTGTTCCTCAACAATGTGGTGAAAATATCTGTTCATTAAGTGAAAATATGGAACGCGATGATATTTCTCGCGCTGCATTTGGATTCAATATACTTACCTTATTCTCCTTTTTGATTATGTATTACATTGAAGTAAAACGTGAAAACCTTATGATTGACAATTTACACGTCAATCCAGAATTACCTCGTGATGATGAAGCTGTTGAAGAACAAATTGCTGATTTAGTTGATGAAGTTAAAGAAAAGATTTGGAAACTTGACCAGAATTATGCTCTTGCTGGTTACTTTTCTATGGCCAGTTTCAGTGCTAACGCTGTCATTAGCTCCATTCCTATCTTTTCTAACTATCTTGACGACAAAACTGCTACCGTCTTATTGACTAACTTATTATTTATGGGTTCCAAGTTAAATGATGTGTTCTCCATTGTTAATACTGATAAAAATATTTTCTTTTCTGCTTACTTGAAACGTAAAGTACAATTCAATGATATTGACCCTGATGCTCCAAGAAAAACCATTAAGGATGTAGAGAACCCTGATAATATTGAACACCCTTCTATTTACACCAGTATGGATAGCAACATTGAATCCGACGCTTCTACTGTTCCTATGTAAGAATATTAAATATGTACAAACGTACAAACGTATAAACATAAATCGTATTTATTGTATATGAATCTACAAGGTCATATACAATATGGTAATCTACAGGAAATACAAAAGGCCTGTTATGAAAATCGTCTCGATATATATGCAAACAATCATTATGTATTCCGAATGGCATATTTACACGGCTATGTAGATGTTCTTGACTGGTTACATTCTATCAATCCCCGTTTATATGAACATATGGATATTGAAATATGTGAAACCTCGGATAGTGATGAAGAAAATGTTGAGTGCATTGCACGAGAAGAGTTTGTAATTGATAAATACATTCCCCGTAGTTACGATTTTAAAAATCCTATTGCGAAATGTAGTATTTGTTTGTATAAAAACAGTAATATACAGACAAAATGTAAACACCAATTTTGCGAAGACTGTATTTATGATTGTTATCGTTACGGGAAAAATCATTGTCCTCTTTGCAGACGAGTCAATTTGGTCAGTGACCTAATGCGAATAATTGATAATTGATATAATAGCGTTTAAAGCATTGCTTCTATGAATGTTTCTAAATTATCAGATGTTATACGTGCATCGAAATCAATATGTTCTCCTTCTTTTACCATTTTTACGGTTGGGTAGGATTCTATTTCAAATTGATTAATGTATGATTG
>MDSZ01068813.1_pt1 | contig 11272 bp, 13 predicted proteins | sample 811201 | NCBI WGS metagenome assembly MDSZ01 (sample SAMN05326647, study PRJNA326480) | marine metagenome | isolation source: seawater | place: Indian Ocean: North | collected 2010 | reverse complement strand
TTTAGTTTTTGATCAAATGTTTACTTAAAAAAGAACCAACTATAAATCCTAAGACATTTGGAACTATTTCAGCAGCAGAATGATGCCAGCCATGTATTGTTGAATTTTTAATGCCAAAAAATCTATCTATTGGATTGTAGTATTTTTCTTCGTCACGATATACATAACTGTAAAATAAAGGTCCTGATTTTTGATCTCTTTCTTTTTTACCCAAACATCCACCAATATAGTTGTGTACAAAATTAGGATGTAAATGCAAAATATATTCATAAATTTCCCATAAAATTCCTAATAGTAAAAAGGTAAAAAAATAGTCAGGAAAGAAAATACCTAAAAATAAGAATAATACAAAATGATTTAATTGAACACCATATATTTCTAATCGTACACATCCATTATATTTATTATTACAACTGCATGTTTCTTTTAAACTAAAAGACCACAATATAAATAAAACAATAAAAATTGTTAGTAAATATTTGTTATTTGTTAATTTCATTTATATATAAATATATTTAAATATAAATTTATATATAAGTAAAAATGATTAGCATTTTCATGCCTATTTATAATGGAATAGAATTTATTAATGATTCGATTTCATCTGTTTTGGATCAAACCTTTGAAGAATGGGAATTAATTATTGGTGTGAATGGTCATGAAAAAAATTCATTTACATATCAAATAGCACATGAGTTTGCAAAGATGGATGAAAAAATTAGTGTATATGATCTTTATGAGCTAAAGGGAAAAACAGATGCATTAAATAAGATGATCACTTTTGCAAAGTATGATTATATTGCAATATTAGACGTCGATGATATATGGCTTCCTGAAAAATTAGAAAAACAAGTACCTTTTTTAAAAGACTACGATGTTGTTGGTACTCAGTGTATATATTTTGAAAATATAGAAAACGTATCACCAGAGATTCCCTTTGGAGACTTAAGTAATGTTGATTTTACTAAAGTAAATCCTATTATTAATAGTAGTTCTATAATTAGAAAAGAATTATGTTTTTGGAAGGGAAATGGTCTTGAAGATTATGAATTATGGTTACGTTTAAAAAATGAGGGTAAAAAGTTTTATAATATTGATGATATATTGGTTAAACATAGAATACATAATTCGTCAGCATTTAATAGCAAGGATCAAAGTGAACGATTAAAAGAAGTATTAACAAGCTATGGCAAAAGTAGTTAGTAAAACAATTTAAAGTATAATGTGCTATATATATAGCTCATTATGGTAAAAATTTGTTCTAATACTTACACTAATAATACATATGAAGAATATTTTAATTCATATTTATTTGAGTTAAGTGATTTTCAAAAATATGCAATTGAAGGTATTATAGAAAATAAAAACGTATTAGTAACAGCACATACTGGATCAGGAAAAACCTTACCTGCTGAATTTGCTATTGAACATTTTGCAAAACAGGGTAAAAAGGTTATATATACGAGTCCTATAAAAGCTTTATCGAATCAAAAGTATTATGATTTTTGCAATAAATTTCCAAATATTAGCTTTGGGTTATTTACAGGAGATATTAAGACAAATCCTGATGCTGATGTATTAATTATGACAACAGAAATATTAATGAATTATTTGTTTTTTCAAGAAGCTGATCAAGTTAATGTTACTGATTTCACAATAAATATTCAATCTGAATTAGGTTGTGTAGTATTTGACGAAGTACATTATATTAATGATAAAGAAAGAGGTCAAGTTTGGGAAAAAACGATACTAATGTTACCAAATCATATTCAGATGATTATGCTTTCTGCAACAATTGATAATCCTGAAGGATTCGCAAATTGGGTGGAAGAGTCGTCACAAAAAGAAGTATATTTATGTAGTACAAATAAACGTGTAGTGCCTCTATACCATTACAGTTTTTTTACTACAATTGAACATACATTTAAAGTAATTACAGATAAAGCAACGCAACAAAAAATACGCAAACACAATAATGCTTTGATACCTTTACAAAATGAAAAAAATGTGTTTAATAGTGATAATTATAAGTTATTACAGCAGCTTCATCAATATCATTATAAAAATCGAATTTATATTAAAACGCCTCATGTTTTGAATAGTCTAGTAAAAATGCTTAAAAATGAGAATAAATTACCAGCAATTTGTTTTGTTTTTTCTAGAAAGAAAGTTGAATCTTATGCTAGCATGATTCATACACCAGTATTATCAGAAGATGATGATCATCCAAATATGGAAAAAGAATGCTTACAAATTATTAGGAAATTACCAAATTATAAGGAATATATAAAGTTATCCGAATATAATCAATTGGTTTCTTTATTGCAAAAAGGCATAGGTATTCATCATTCTGGTATGATTCCAATTTTAAAGGAAATAGTAGAATTAATGATTTCAAAGAAATATATTAAAGTACTTTTTGCAACAGAGTCATTTGCAATTGGGTTGGATTGTCCTATTAAGAGTGCAGTATTTGTTGATTTAAATAAATTTGATGGTAGTCAGCCTAGAAATTTGCATTCACATGAATATACACAAATGGCTGGAAGAGCAGGAAGAAGAGGATTAGATAAAATAGGATATGTTATTCATTGTAATAATTGTTTTTCTTTTCCATATGAACATCAATACAAAAATATTATGAATGGAGTACCACAAAAATTGGTTTCAAAGTATATTATATCCTATGCTCTTTTACTTAATTTATTAAAAAATGGTGTAACTAATGATTTTCATTTATTTTCTGAAAAAAGTATGATGAGAAACGAGATAGCAAATGTTGTAACCGAAAAAGAAAATACAATCAATAGAACAAAATTAAGAATAGAAGAATTACGTAATCAAGTACATAATAATAAAACACCGATTGATGTTTGCATCGAATATATAGATTTTAAGGAAAATATAAAATCGTATAAAAGCAAAAAACAAAAAGAAATACAACGTAAGATAAATGAATATGAAGATATGTATAAAACAATAAAGAAAGATGTAATAGATTATGATCTATTTATAGAGTATGAATCATCTCTTTCTAATTTAGATGAAGAACTATATCAATCAACACACTATATTGAGCAACAGACAAATTTAGTTTGTAAGATTATGATTCGTTATGGTTTTATAGAACATGAAGATAATAAATATCAATTAACACAGTTAGGGACGATTGCTACTCATTTGGCCGAAATACATCCATTAATTAATGCAGAATTTGTTGTAAAATGGAATAATTTTAAAGATTTTAGTTCGATACAGTTAGTTGGTTTGTTTTCATGTTTTATGGATATTCGTGTATCAGACGAATATAAATGTGTAGGTCCTAACTGTAATGATGAATTTTTATATAATCGTCTTGTTGAATATGAAAAAAGATATCTCGAATATAATGATATTGAAGTTGAATATGAATTGTATATTTATAACTATGAGACTGCGTTAATGTTTGATCTTGTTGAATTATCTATGGAATGGTGTTATTGTGAAAATGAGACAGACTGTAAAGATTTCATAGAATTAAGATTAAGTAAATTAGATATTTCTTTGGGAGACTTCAATAAAGGGCTGTTAAAAATAGTTACTATTTCCAAAGAATTTATCAAATTATTTACATATTTGGGTGAAGTAGAATCGTTACATAAGTTTACAGAGATTGAAAAATATTTATTAAAATATGTTACTACTAGTCAAAGTTTGTATGTTTAATTAAAAATATAGAAAATTGATATATATACTTTTTAGTATATATATGAATAATAACATAGGAGAGATTTCATCAGAAAGTATATTTATATTGGGAGATACTGATCCATACAGCGATTCAGATAGAGAATTTTATGAATTTGATTATTATGACTCTTTGTACTTTGAAGATACTGAATATGTAGAAGGTGAAAAGGAAAATAATAGTTACCATATAGGTAGCTGTTATAGTTATTTACCGTATTCAAATTATTTATCCAATAAATTTCAAACTAAAGAAATATATTTATCTTTGCCTGTATCAAGTAGATTATTTTTCAAAACTGATTATCTTATTATTTGTAATTATTTGAGAGAATATGGTGGTTGCAATTTAAATTCATTAAACTCACGTTTTCTTAATCCACTACAAAGAAGAGAAGTTCCAGACATAGATATTGTTAAAATGCAGAAAAAAAGTGAAGGCCATTTTTGTCATAATATAGTTATAATTAAAACTTATTGGTTAAGAATTATACAGCGTATTTGGAAACGAGTATATAAAGAAAGAAAATATAAATTACAACAACGTATGAAAATAAAAAATTTGTTATATAGAGAAATGCACGGAGATTATCCTTATGGTTTGAAGTATGTGCCAAGTATATATGGTATGTTATATGGTATATAAAATTTATATTATAGCTAATTAATTTTTTTATTTGTCAAATGTCATTAAATAAAGGAATTGATTGATATCAATCAATAAATCATCTCGTATACTGAGCAAATCACTATCTTTTCTTTTATGCAAAACATCATCCATATTTGTTAAAAACGATCGAAAGTTATATACTTTTGTTTTAAAGTCTTTGTCGTTTTCAGCATGCAAAACAGATATACATTTATTCATTTTCTTTACACGTTTCTCATCTTTTCCTATATATACTTCAACAAATCGGTCTGTATGCTTATTTAATTTTTCAAATAACTCATCTGTGGCTTGATGCTTAGCATATGATTTGGTTTTCCAGTGATATAATTTGACTAAATTGATCATCTCTATAAATGTATTCACCACTTTTAGTTTATAGTTTTCAGTATTTTTTTTGTATGTTTTATTTTTTTTTGTTTTCTTTTTTGCGGTTTTTCTTAATTCTTTCATATATTATATTTAAAGATTAAATTATAAATATAATATGTTGAATTTTGATTTGTCTTTAAATGACCCTATAGAAATTACTCGAAATCGTTTTTATTTAAATACAGAAAATGGTAGTAGTAATAGCATATTAAGTGATGTAACCTTTGTTTTAAATGATGACGATGATTATTTTTTCGAAGAACGTAGCGACTCAGATAAAAAGGAACGAAAATCTAGTATTGTTACAATTTCAAGCTCTGAAAGTAGAGATGAAAGGAAAACAAGCATGGATTCAAACGCATCTAGTTATAATAGTTTAGAAAATATAAAATGGAATAGAACAAAATCAAAACAAACAATACATCGTAATTTAACAAAAAAAACAAAGCGCCGGAAACGAGATGACGCTATTATAATTGGTAATGATTTTCAATATGGGAAAACACCAACTCCGATTATGTTTGAAGAGCTTAAAAAAAGATTTCCAGATTAAGTTACCATATAATCTTTGTATAAAACATGTTCATACATGATGTAGATACCAGAAAATATTAATAATAAAGATAATATAATATAAGATATGTCTTCGTTTACTAATTTATTAAGAACTAAAAAGGATCCAAAATAAATTCCGAAAAAGGAACCTATTACAACCATCATTGCAATAAACATAATTTTATAAGTAATATATTTTTCTTTATAATACATTAATACTCCTGGTAAACTTTGTGGTAAAAGTTGCATAATTAGAGAAATACCTACAGATTGTTTTATATTTAATCCACTATATATTAATAGTGGAATGGTAATCATTCCCGCACCAACACCAATCACTCCCATAAATACTCCACTTAAAGCACCTATTAAAAAGTATAAAAAGTAGAACGCATAACTGTAAATATTCATTATATATAATAATAAATATTTTATAACTAGCATAATTTATAAAGTAATTGGATATAAATTGGCTAATTCTTTTCCTAATATTTTACCGTATTCAGTATCTGTTTTATAGTGAACACCCGCGTATTCTCTATTTTCAGCTATATTTTTTGCAATTTCTAGATATATATTTGATTTATTAGGATGTATATTACTTAAAATATATGCAATATAATAAGATTCTGTAGAATGTCCGGATGGATAAGAGGGATGTTTAGGTGGGGTAATTACAGGAACTATAGTATTATCTAAATGATAAGGCCTAGCTCTATTAAAGTGTTTTTTAAGTTTCATGATAATAGGAGTTACATTATTTTCTAGATTTTTCTCTATTATATCTTGTAATTTTTTGTTTTTTGTAAATAGCGGTAATGTATAGTCAATATTAGTTTGTTTTTTTATTTCACTTATCCGTTCTTCTGTTAATATTGATTGTTTGTATTTAATATCTTCTAATTCTTGTAATACTTGATAAGATGTGTTTCCTGGAAATGATTTTTTGGTAAGAGAATCATAGTTTTTGACATGTGTTTTATTAAATTTTTTTAATATTTTTTCTTCATTAATACCCCAATATGCTTTATTAGAGAATGTTGCATCATAAGATAATGGTTCTTTATTTGAAATATACAATTGCTTGTATAATATAATACCTATTATAATTAAACAAAATACTATAAATATACTTTTTATAGAAGTTTGTTTCGTAATTGTCATATATATATTTTATATATTTTGTTATAAAATTGATTAAATATTCATTTTAATTTTAGTTTAAAAATAATGATGAATCTTACTAGATACTTATATAATTTTAAAGAGGTGAAACACTCTCTTTTCTTGTCCATATTACGTCATAATAGTGATAATACGCTATTTTGGTTATGTGAAATCTTTTATTCTGGTTATGAAGAAGATTTGAGTGTGTTTTTATTGAAAATTTATCAGGAATGTTTTTGTAAAACCAATCTATTAAAAGAATATATTAAAAAATATAAAAGACAAATTAAAAGCAAGGTTGAGAACACTAGATTATGTGCACATGCTACATTTGCTGTTACTATGTGTTTTCATCAATATAATATAGTTAGTTTTGTTAAAAATTATTTTAATATTGAATGTGTGCAGAAAGAATGTAAGTCAAAGTTTGAAAACAATATTGTTGAGATTAAAAAAGAAGATCTAGTAAAATACAAAACAATCACTAAAGAAAAATCGTATCAAGTTTTGAAAGAGGCCTGTACAATTTCTATTCATAAAGAATATGCAAAGCTGTTCTCGATTGAATATTTGGATTATGAACAATCTAAAAATCAGTTACAAAGTGAATGGTTATATTATTGTAGTGAAACCCCTATTTGGGTAGAACGATTAGCTTCTTGTGATGCTATCAAAGTATTAGATAAAAAGGAAATTATATTTGAAGATGATGATAAAATGGAAGAATTTTATGAACAATTTAATTATGAACCAGATGAACAACCATTAACTGTGATTGATAAGTTGATTGGAAGTAATAATTTAACACAAAAGACATTACAGCAATTTTGTAGTGAATTTTATTTGGAGCCTATAAATAAAGATAATTTTAAACAAGATGTAAAACAACATAGCTATTTTGTAATTAAAACAATTGAAGTAATAAAGGAATGGATATCTTGTTCTAGAGAAGTAAATACGCAAGATTGGAAAGAAGATAGTGTTAAATTGTTTTACTCTGATAATTGTTATCAAGATTTTCCAGTTACTCAGATAGAAGGTGAAAATTTTTGGACGATGAATTGTAAAGAAATTGATTGTTTACTTTACAATAAGTGGGCAAATCAATTCAATAAGATTGATGAAACTATTGAAAAGAAGATAAAATATTTGGAAAATCCCAAGGAATCTATACATGTAGTATTTATGCTTAATAATAGGTTAATAGGGTTTGATATTGTTTATAATAATCAAAAAATATCAAAAAAGAAAATTAAAATTCTTAAGGATTATGGTGTTACTGACTTTTATTCTATTTCAGGTGAATGGGTGTTATCACAAACAACATATCCTGAAACACTTGTTTGTAAAAAGTATATTTAAAGTATTTCTTTTAATTTATCAGTTTGTTCTGTTGTTAATGATTCTGGAAAATTGATTGTAAATTCTATTATTAAATTACCAACAGCATTATCTCTTCTAAATCCGTAACCCGGTGCGGTTTTAATGTAACCAGGCTTAATTACATTTGGTTTGTTCATATTTGTTAAACATATTTTTTTTCCATTTAAGTGATTAATTTCAAAGGAGAATCCACATAAAGAATCTTTAAGACTAATTTGTTGTCTATAAATTAAATCTAATCCTCTTCGTTCGAATTGTGAATGTTGAGAAAGCTGTATTGTTATTTTAATTCCACCACAGTTTCCATTTATCCAGTTTCCTTTATCTTGTATTGTAATACTTTCATTATTGTCTATTCCTGGTGGTAGTTGTATATAAATAGTTTCGTTCTTTTCTTGTTTTTCGTTATTTTCAATAACAATATAAGAAATATCCATAGGAAAAGAATTTCCATGATAACTATCTTCTAGAGATATTGTAAGTGTTTTTTGTATAGTTTGTGGTCTTATTAATTGCTGAAATATATTTCCGTGTGGATTATTTCCAGGCATATTTGAATGTGTAAAGATTCTAACATTTGGCATTCCAGGTATTCCACCAGGAGGCATACCAGGCGGCATTCCAGGCATACCACCAGGCATACCTTGAAACATCATATTAAAAATATTATTTAAATCATTCATATCTTCATGTCCTGGAAACATAAAAGGATTATCTCCGTGTTTTAATTCAAAATTATATTTTTTACGTGAATCGTTATCTCCTAATGTTTCATATGCTTCATTAATTAATTTAAATTTTTCTGTAGCCTCTTCACTCTTGTTTCTATCGGGATGGTATTTTAAAGATAGATTTCTGTAAGCCTTTTTAATTTCATTTTCATCTGCATTTTCGTCTACTCCTAAAATTTGATAAAAATTAGGGTTTGTCATTTATATTTAAAGGTTAATATTTTTATATAATAATTTCGTAAAATGTTATAAAAAAATAAACAAATATAGTTAAATGAATAAAAAGAATAATAGCAAAAAAACATTTATAAGTAAGTACAAACCTTATTATCTCAAGGATTTTTACATGAATGAACAGCTGTTTACTGCAATCAAAAATTTTTTGAAATTAGATTATATGCAATTTTTATTTGTTGGGAATTCTTGTTCTGGAAAAACAAGCCTGTTAAACGCTTTGATACGAGAATATTATGATTTAAAAGAAACTGATAATTTTCCAGAAAACAATATTATGTATATAAATAATTTGAAAGAACAAGGAATACAATATTTTCGAAATGATATGAAAACTTTTTGTCAATCACACAGTATTATTCATAATAAGAAAAAGATGGTAATAATTGACGATATTGACATGATAAATGAACAAAGTCAGCAAGTATTTAGAAATTATATTGATAAATACAATCATACTATTCATTTTATTTTTGTTTGTACAAATTTACAAAAAGTGAATGAAAGTGTTCAATCAAGAATGCATATTTTAGAATTACCTAATCCAACAGATAAGCAAGTAAAACGAATAATGGAACATATTATTCAAACTGAAAATTTAGAGATTGATGAGGAATCAAAAGATTATTTAATGTTAATATCGAATGATTCTATTCGGTTATTGATTAATTATTTAGAAAAAATATACATATTGAATGAGCCTATTAATTTGAAATTATGTAAAAAAATATGTTCAACCATTTCTTTTCAACAATTTGATATGTACTTGGAGTTGTTAAAACAAAAGAAAATAGGAGAAGCCATACAAATTATGTATAAAGTATATGATTACGGGTTTTCAGTAATAGATATTTTAGATTATTTTTTTAGTTATGTAAAAATAACCAATAATCTAGTTGAAGAAGAAAAGTATAAAATAATACCTTATTTGTGTAAGTATATAACAGTTTTTCATAATTTGCATGAACATCAGATTGAATTAGCATTCTTTTCAAAAAATATTATGAACATATTGGTAGACTAATATAAAGTATTTGTATTTCAATTGTATGTTATAAAACATATTAAATATTGCTTCATAGTAATATTTAATATGAATGAGGTATCTGAACAAATGATAGGTGCTGTTAATGATGAAAATAAATTGTGTAAAAACACGGATTGTGAAAGATTTCCTCCTGATTGGGATCCTGAAGAAGATACAGAAGAAACATATGAAGAAGATCAGTGGAAAAAATGTGTTTTGTGTGTCGGATATTTTAATGATGATGGATTAGGAGATATTTTATATATAGAAGAAGAACCAAACAATCGAAATGCTGAATGTGATTTGTGTGGAAAAACGAAAAACATAGTTCAAATGAAAGGAACAGGCGAGTATTTATGTGAAAATGCTTGTGACGAGAGCGAAGAAGAAAGTGAAGAAGAGAGTGTAAATAATTGTGATGAGTGTAATATAGCACTAGATAGATTCCGAGATGGAAGTACAGATAAAAACATTCGATGTAATAATTGTTATTGGGAGGATAAAGAAGGAAAGTATAGTAGTAATATCATAAAACCTGATTATAGGGAAAAAAATGAAGAAAGATATGTAGTTTGTAATAATTGTGACCAACGTATTGACTGTTGGAATTGCAATATATATTGTTTATATAAAGGAGATCAGAAAAATCCAAGTGAAGAAATAACAATCTGTCAAATTTGTAATGATGATTTGAAAGAAGAATTTGAAGAAGAGGGATATAAATGCGATGATTGGGATGAAGATGAATCTACACCAGAGAATAATGATTCTACGATATTTGATTCTATAATTGCTAATAAAGAGAGTTAAATAACTAAGTAAAAAGATATAAAATACTTGTCATATAAAAATATATTATGAATAGTGAGGTTGATAGTATAGTTAATAGAGTTTTAGAAAAGTTTGTTAACAGAGCTAAAATTGGTAAAGAAAAATATGGACAAACCCTTGATCGTAAAGATTTAACAGATAAAGAGTGGTTGAATCATTTACAGGAAGAACTTATGGATGCTACGTTATATTTAGAGAAACTAAAGCAAATACAAGAGGGTATTGAAAAAATAAAGCAAAGTGATACTGGATGCAATATTAACTAATTTTATTTGTTTTTATTAGATGAATTATATCTAATAAAATATTATATGTTTCGAATACGTACTTTTCAACCTCCTAATGTAGCTGAAACAGCTGCCAAAAAAGCCGAAGAAGAGCGTCTAGCAAAAGAAGCTGCTAAGAAGGCTGAAGAAGAACGTCTAGCAAAGGAAGCCGAAGAAGCTGCTAAGAAGGCTGAAGAAGAACGTCTAGCAAAGGAAGCTGAAGAAGCTGCTAAGAAGGCTGAAGAAGAACGTCTAGCAAAGGAAGCTGAAGAAGCTGCTAAGAAGGCTGAAGAAGAACGTCTAGCAAAGGAAG
>MDSZ01229210.1_pt1 | contig 11274 bp, 8 predicted proteins | sample 811201 | NCBI WGS metagenome assembly MDSZ01 (sample SAMN05326647, study PRJNA326480) | marine metagenome | isolation source: seawater | place: Indian Ocean: North | collected 2010 | reverse complement strand
TTGTTGAATTTTCATATTATGAAGATGTAATGTCTCCAATAATTACTGCTAAAGCACAAGTTATTAATACTGGTAATAGTATTAAAGGAAAATCAATCTATCAGGGTTTACCTCTAAGGGGTGGAGAAAGAGTATCTGTAAAGATTAAAGGCAATAGTCGTAGAAATCCTGGATTGAATTTTACAAAAAAAGATGATTATTTTTTTGTTACTAGTATAACAAATATTGAGAGTAGAGCAAAGACAGAATATTTTACTCTTGAAATGTCTTCTAGGGAAGCTATTACTAATGAAACAACAAGAGTAGGAGGAAGATATCCTTCTACATCAAAAATTAGTGATTCTGTTAAAGATATTCTTCAAAAGACTTTACAAACAAAGAAAAAACTTGATGTTCATGAAACCCAGAATCCATATGGATTTATTGGTAATCAAAGAAAGCCATTTACTGTTATAGGATGGTTAGCATCAAAAGCAGTTCCAGATGTATCAGAAAAAGATGGTACTGCTGGTTATTTCTTTTATCAAACACAAGATTCTTATAATTTCCATTCTGTTGATAAGTTGATGACAAAGAAACCGAAGGGAACGTATACTTATACTGAAGTTGCTGTATCAAAGCAAGAGACACCTGGTGATTTTAATATACAAAAATATGAAACAACTAGGAATAATAATCTTATATCAAAACTTAAAGCAGGTACATATTCAAGTCAAAGAATTTTCTTTGATCCATTAAATTTTACATTTACTGGAAAAGAAGCTGGATTATTTAATAGTACAGAAGCAAAAACAAAAAATCTTGGTAAGAAATTAGTTTTACCTAAGATAAATGATGAGTCTGATAAGCATCTTGGTAATTTACCATCTAGAATTGTGACACAAGTATTAGATAGGGGTACTACTAGTATTGGTGTTAAGATTGATAAAAATGCAGATCCAATGGAATATCAATCTCAAGCAATATCAAGAATTAATACATTGTTTACGCAGGTATTAGATATGACTATACCTTCTAATACTAATTTAAGGGCAGGTGATATTATTAAATGCCAATTTCCACAAAATTCAGTAGGAAATACTAATGAGTATGATTCTGATTTAAGCGGTCTATATATGATTAAGGCTGTACGTCATCTTTTTAATGCAGATGGCTCATGGTCTATATTGAGATTAGTTAGAGACACTTATGGTCAACACGGGACTAACACAAAGTAAAAATGATAGAAGAAACACTAGTAAAAAGTAATTTTGTAGGTAGAGACGGATTCCGTTGGTGGATTGGTCAAGTTGCACCAGAAGAAGCTCAAGGTGAGCAGATCAATGGTGGTGGATGGGGAAATAGAATTAAAGTTCGTATAATGGGTTATCATCCTGGTAATCAGGTTGAATTACCTGATGAAGAACTCCCTTGGTGCCAGATTATGCTTGGTGGTACTGATGGTACTGGTGGAGCAAATAGAAGTAGAACTACAAGAATATCTCCTGGTGATACTGTTATTGGATTCTTTTTAGATGGTGATAATGGACAGCAACCAATTATTCTGGGTGCTATTGGTAGAACTGCTGCTGTTTCTAGTGCTGATTATCAAGCACCATTCATTCCCTTTACTGGATATACTAAAAAGATTAAGAATGATGGTACTCTTACTGCAAAAAATGAAGTAGGGGATCAAAGTGGTAATCTAGTTCAAGAGAGTCCTAGACATGTAACGCCAAAAATTGCTAAACAACTTAAAACTACTACTGTTTCTCATGAGATTGGAAAGGTCATTTCATTAACTTCACAGGGTGGTGATAATAAAGCAATAAGTGCAATATCTAATGAGGTGAATAATTTTGTTACTGATATTACAAATATCACAGATAATGTTGTTGGTGCAGTTGGTAGTGTAGAATCAGCAATTAATAAAAAAATTGATAAGGTAACTGGACAAATTACCAACTTATCTAGTGGTATGGTTGGTGGTATGGTTAATACTGCATTTAAAGGTATAGAAGCAGCAGCTAATCCTGGTATGCATATGTTATATAATAAGGTTTATAAAATTGTAAAGTTAGCAACTAAGAGTAGTACAGCGGCACATAAAGCGGGAGTTGCTGCTCAGAAGTCAATGGTTCCTGGAATAGGAAAACTTACTGCTGCTATACCTTGTGTGATGAATACTATTCTTGGTGGAATGGGATCTGCGATTAAGGGATTATTGACGGGTATTGCAAACAACGTTAAGAATTTTGTTAGTTGTATTGCAGATCAATTCCTTGGTGGATTAATGAATAGTATTATTGGTGGTATTACAGGAGCACTGGGTGGTATTATGGGTCTTCTGGGTAAAATACTTCCAGGATTTGATTTGGGAAGTATGTTGAGAGGAAAGGCAGAAGGTTTACTTGGAATGGCATTTGGTATTTTAAAAGAATGTGGTGCAGCACCAGCAGATATTGCAGGAGAAATAACAGAGTGGGTTATAGGAATTGGACCTAAGAGTGCTATTAATACATCAGCAAAGAAGGTATTGGCAGCCGCAAATACTGCTAATAGTATGGCGAAACAGTTACTTGATGCTGGACAAGATTTAAGTATTGCCACAGGATCACTAGGTCCAATGGATTTCTTAAATCCAAATGTATCTAAGCCAGGATTCAGTAGTGGAATGGGTGAATGTTATGCTGGATTACCTCAATGGTGTGGACCACCAGAAGTAAAATTCTTTGGTAGTGCTGGTACAGGTGCTATTGCAGAGGCAGTTATTGGTTCTGTTGTAGGATCAGGAAAGGATGCAAATGGTAGTGTAATTGGTATTAACATTAAGGATGGTGGATCTGGTTATGATGTACCACCATATATTGAGTTAGTTGATCCATGTCAGAAAGGATATGGTGCTATGGCAAGAGCAGTTGTTCAAGATGGTAAAGTGGTAGATGCTTATATAATCTCAGAAGGTGAAAATTATCCTGTTGGTAATGTAAATCCAGAGGATCTTGTACCCGTTCCGGTTGTTGTTCTTCCTGGTGAGGATTATGAACAAGGTGATACTGTAACTATTGGTGATGAAGATAGTGGAAATACAGTTACATATCCACTTATAGTTGATCCTGATACTGGTATGATTAATGGTATAGAGACTCTAAATACTGATATAGTAAATATACCTTCTGCTAAAAATATAGAGGATACTGAAATCTTTATTAAATCTGCTAACGGACGTGGTGGGTTTATTAGATTAACCTTTAAACCAAGACCAACATATCAAGGCAAGGTTGAAGAAGTAATTGATTGTGTAACATAAATGGGTAAACCAGAAAAAAATAAAAACTGGCAGATTAGACAGTATGATAATTATGGTCCACATTTTAGGATAGATACTGGAAATCCTGAAGTGGGTGCAGATGGTGCAACAGTTTGGGGTATGTATGGAGAAGATCCTGATACTAAGGCAAAATGTTCACTTAGACAATCTAGTACAGGATTTTTTCATCTTTATAATGATGGGAATATTGAAATTATTGGTGGAATGGGACCAGAAGGATCTGCTGCAAATAAAGAAGGAAATACTGTTGATTTATTGCTTAGAGCAGGTTCAGATGGTGGACAAATTTCACTTAAAGTGAAAGAAGATGGTACAATTGCTATTAGTGGTGGAAAAAAGATTACATTAGATGCAAAGGATATTGAAATAAATGCAGGTAATAATGTTGATATTAGTGCGGGTAATAAGATTGAATTTAATTCAACAACTCTTACATACACTGAAAAATGTATATGGGGTAAAATTCCTCCTAATCTTGGAGAAATGATTACTGCTGGTACATTTGTTACTGCTATGGGTTTTGGTGGACTACAAGCAAAGTATGGTGCAATGCTTGCTAAAAAAGCAACAAGTTTATTTTAAAGAGATATGCCTGAAAGTAGCGAAACTAATGATTTAAGTGTAAATGATAGAACCTCATATTTTAATGAGGATGTGCATATTTTTGGAAAATTATATGTAAATGGTATTGAAAGTCTTGATGATGAGACTACTTATGGTATTAGTGGTGGAGGTGGATCAACACATGATCATGCAACTGAAAATCTTAGTTTAGGTAATTTAACTGTTACTGGGTTAACTGTTAATGGTAGTGCATCGATTACTGGCACTACCACAACAGAAGATATGATAGTTAATGATGATTTAACTGTTTTAGATGATGCAAGTATTACTGGTGATTTGACTGCTGCAAAGGTTAGTGTTACTGGTGGAACATCATCAGGATTTTTAAAAGCAGATGGAACAGTAGATACAAATACATATTTAACTTCATCAGCAGCATTTTCTGGATTTCCACAAGGAACCAGAATGATATTTCAACAATCAACAGCACCAACTGGATGGACAAAAGATACAACTGACACTAATCAACATGCATTAAGAGTTGTATCAGGAACTGTTAGTTCTGGTGGTAGTGTAGATTTTACGACAGCATTTTCTAATAGAACAATAAGTGCTAATATAAGTGGTAATAGTGGTAGTGAGAATGTAAATGGTAATACTAATAATCAAAATGTATCAGGAAATATTTCAAATGAAAATGTAACTCTTAATGGTACTACACAGGGAAGAGCAATATCTTCATCCCAAATGGCACAGCATAGTCACGTCTTTCCAGGAGATGACCAATTAGCAAATGCCAATGGTACTGGTGGTTGGAATGATCGTAGAACTGGTAGTTGGGGTTATGATGCTGTCAGTAATTTAGGTGGAGGTGGTACAATATACAGAACATCTGATAGTGGAAATGGTCATAACCATGATCATGGTATAAGTTTCAATAGTGGTGGACATAACCACAATTTTAATTCCAATTCACATAGTCATAATGTTAGTTGTGGTTCTCACAGTCATGGGGATGGAAATTATTCATTTAATACAACAACTGATTTGCGAGTTAAGTATCTTGATGTTATAATATGCAGTAAAGATTAATATAATGAAAATTGAACAGGGAACATTTTGCCCTTTAATTGGTAAAGATTGTATTAAGTTAGATTGTGCTTGGTTTACACAGATTCGTGGAACTGATCCTCAGACTGGTAAAGAAATTGATGAATGGGGATGTGCAGTTACTTGGATGCCAATGTTATTGATCGAAAATGCACAACAATCTCGTCAAACTGGTGCAGCAGTTGAATCATTTAGAAATGAAACTGTTAAATCAAATAGACAATCTCAACAGCTTTTTGTACAGGCATTACAAAAGCAGTCAATAAATATTTTAGAGAAAGGTAAAGAAAATGCATCTTAGACTTATACCATCAGATAGAACGATTATTATTGATACTGTAGGTATATCAAGTGTCAGTCAAGATCTTTCTTGGATACCAACAAATATACATCATGTTAATTGGGTTGGTGTTGGTACTGATATGTCTAATGGAACATGTGAAATACAATATAACGATGGTAAATTAAATGATACTACTGATAATCTAGGAATATATTCACAGGCATATCATGATTTTCATAGAGAACAAGAAAAAATTGAATCTGAATATGAAGCGGCAAGAAATTATCCAGAAGAATTACGAAGAATAAGAAATGGTTTATTGGCAGTTTGTGATTGGACTCAAAATAGAGATGTAACTCTTGCTAATAATTCTGATTGGGTAACGTATAGACAGCAACTTAGAGATCTACCTGCTACTATCACTAATGCTAATACCCGTAAAGCAATGGTTAATGATAGAACACATTCTTCTTGGCCAACTAAACCCTCTTGACAAGCCTACATAGGTAGGATATAATGAATCGGGTAAGTGAATTATGTGCATGGATAACGAAGTAGTTGAAGGCATTGTAATAGATGTTTGTTCTAGAACGTTTAAACTTTGGAGTGATGAAGGCTCCGAGAAAGTAGTAACTTGTGAAACGACAGAGCAATTCATGGACGTTTTAGAGGTTGTAACCGATCAGTTAGATCCAGATAGAATTGAATACGCTGATCTAAACGTCTATGGAAAAGAAGCTAAGTGATTCTGAACGGGCAGAAATGTTCTATAAAGAATGTATGGAGAATGCAGGGATAGAAGAATTCCCACCTCTTAATTCAGATGATGAATGGATAAAATTGCATACAGAATTAAATGATGATGCTTGTTAAGTGAAATGCCAGTAATACCATTATTTCCTCATGTTGTTCATGGGATTGATATAGAAGATTTTGATACTTTCCAACAAAGTATTATTGACTTTGTATATGATGAGCAGAAAAAAGATCCAACTGGGATGCAATTGTCAAATCAGGGTGGATGGCATTCTAGAAATGATTATCATACTTTTGATAATCCAATAAGAGATATGTTGCCAGTAGTTCTTGCTAAACATTTTAAAGAATCTGGTATATATGTCGATACAATTGATCCACAACTTATAGGATTGTGGTCTAATATTAATAAAGGTGGTGATTATAATAAAGCTCATATACATCCTGATTCTGATATTTCAGGTGTTATATGGGTTAAATATCCAAAGAATAGTGGTCTTTTATCTTTTGTAAATCCACATCAGTATAGTCAGTTTACTGAACTTTCTAGTTACACACAAGAGTTTCGTGATGAATTTATGGCACACGATTCTTTTAATATTATAATTGAAGAAGGACGTATGGTTCTTTTTCCATCATCTCTTTATCACTGTGTTGATATGAATGAAAGTGATGAAGAACGTATTTCAATTTCGTTTAATATAAATCTTACTACAAAGGAAGGTTATTTGACGAGCTAAATAGAACATAGAAATATCTTGGCCAATATTCTCCGATGCCTCTTAATAAGCTAGAAAATTTCATTAAGAATACCGAAGGGCGTATTCTTTATGTGAACCCAAATGACCTTGATGCCACAGACGGTATTGAAAATCAAGGTAATTCGCTAACAAAACCCTTTAAAACAGTACAGAGAGCACTTCTGGAATCTGGTAGGTTCTCTTATTTGAGAGGAAATGATAACGATATAGTAGAAAAAACCACTATTTTGCTCTTCCCTGGTGAGCATCTTATTGATAACCGCCCAGGATATGCGATAAGAAATGATAATAACGTAGCAACAACAGTAAGTCCAAGTGGAACAACTTCATTTGCACAAGATACTCTTTCGTTAACTCTTAATTCTAACTTTGATTTAACTCAATCAGATAATATCCTTTATAAGTTTAATAGTATCAATGGTGGTGTTGTAGTTCCTCGTGGTACTTCCCTTGTAGGTTTAGACCTTAGAAAGACAAAGATAAGACCAAAATATGTTCCAAATCCAACAGATGATAACGTACCAACCAGTGCGATCTTTAGAATTACTGGTTCTTGTTATTTCTGGCAGTTTAGTATCTTTGATGGCAATGAATTAACAAAGGTATATACTGATCATCAAAGTTTTTCAGAAGAGAATCAATCAAAACCATTATTCTCTCACCATAAACTTACTTGTTTTGAATATGCTGATGGTGTAAACAATGCATCAGGATATGACTTAACAGACCTTGATATGTATTATAGTAAGGTCTCTAATGCATATAATAGGGCTTCTGGTAGAGAAATTGATCAGAAATATCCAGCACAGTCTGGTTCATTTGCCAAGCAGAGATCTGAATGGGAAATTGTTGGTGCATTCCAATCAGATGATATTCCTATTTCAAGTATTATTTCTGGTGATGGAGCAACACCAGGAGCTGTTGTAACTGTAACTACAACAGTTCCACATGGATTAACTGCTGATACTCCAATTAAAATTCGTGACGTATCCACTCCTGACTATAATATCTCAGCAAGAGTTCAGGGAGTAACTAATGAAAATACATTTACATACTTCTTACCTTTTGTAAGAGCTAACTTACCTGCTGGTCCTGCTGCTGGTTTAAGTGCTGGTTCTGCAAAAGTAACTATTGAAACTGATACTGTATCAGGTGCATCTCCATATATCTTTAACTGTTCATTGAGATCAGTTTATGGTATGAACGGTATGAAGGCAGATGGTGCTAAGGCATCTGGTTTCCGTTCTATGGTTGTTGCCCAGTTTACTGGTATTTCACTACAAAAAGATGACCGTGCATTTGTAGAATATAACCCAACTGCTAGGGAATATAGTGGAATTGATTATCTGAAGAGAACAGGATCTAAGCTTTCGGAAGAATCATCTTCTACAAACCAAGATACTGTATATCACTTAAATTCACAGGCAATTTATAGAACTGGTTGGCAAACAAGTCATATTAGATTGTTAAATGATGCAACCTTACAGATCGTTTCTGTATTTGCTATTGGATACCATACACACTTTGATCTAGAATCTGGTTCTGACGCATCAATTACAAACTCTAACTCTAACTTCGGTCAATTTGCTCTTGGTGCAGATGGATTTAAGAAGAAGGCATTTGATAAAGATAATAAAGGATATATTACTTCTATTGTTACACCAAGATCAATTAAGAATGTACAATCTGATATTGAATGGTTAGAGCTTGATGTAGCAGCAACTAAGGCATGGAATACTGCTAATGCTGCAGAAGCACCAAATAATACTAAGCATCTATATTTGCTTGGATTTGAAAGTATAGACATTAAACCACCAGCAATTGCTCAGGGTTATAGAGTGGGTGCTAAGAATGGGGATAAACTTTATGTTGAAAACCCAAATGGTGCTAATTATGAAGCATCCATCTTAATGACGGATGGACCTGTTACCTCTACAAATAAAACTGCTGATGGTACTGGTAGTGGTGAAAAGATTTGGAATATAACACCCGTTAAATTGGTTAGAGGAAATGGGCAAACAATAGATTATTATTTTAAGGTAGAAGGTGGTAGTGGACATACCCTTCAAAATGGAGAATCAGTTAGAGTTAAGAGTTTAACTGGTGAACTTCCAGAAGATATCGAGAACGAAACAGTTTATTATGTAGTTACTAATGCTAAGAATGCTGATAGGGCAAATGGTGATGGTACATCACTTCCTGTTGATTGTATTCAATTAGCATCATCAAGAACAAATGCTAATGCAAGAACACCTCAAGTTATTAGTACTTTTGATAAAGGTGTTCAATTACAACTTTCTAGTAGAGTATCTGATAAAGAAACTGGTGAAATAGGTCATCCTATTCAGTGGGACCCCAATGAGAATCAGTGGTTTATACATGTTGGTGCTAGTAGCACGTTATTTGCTCATGTTATATCTTTAACTGGTACTGCACCACAAGATCGTACTGATATTTCTTATCTGTTAAGAACAGAAGATAATAGAAGTTTGGATGAAAAAGTTTATAAAGTTAGATACGTTGTACCAAAAGAAATGGTCAACGGTAGAGATCCTGGTGATGGATTTGTAATTCAGGAATCTAGTGCAACTAATGTAAGTACATCTTCTGATTTTACTAGGACATCTATTGGAGCAACTGATTATGCATATAATAGAAATCCAAAATTCATTAGTACATGTACTTATGATAATGCATCTCAACTGATTACTGTTTTATCTGATAAACCACATAACCTTAAAGAAGGTGAACAGATTATTGTTAAGAAGACAACTAGTACCACAAATAGTCTTGGTAAGGATGGTATCGGATTTAATGGAACATTTAAGGTTAATTCTATTATTAATGATAAGACATTTACTTATCCTGCAAAAGATACATTAGGTATTACTCATAGTGTAGGTGCTTTTAATAATAATGTAAACATAAGAACTACTGAATTACCTAGGTTTGAAAGAAATGATAACAATGAAAATCTTTATGTTTACAGATCAGAAACTATAACACCATACATTTATGGTGTTCAAGATGGTGTATATTATCTTTATATTCTTAACTCTGGAAACCAAGTAGCACATGAATTTACGGATTACAAGTATACTCAGGATGTAACTGATCTTTATCCTCAGTTAGATAAGGATAATTATAATGATAACCCACCTTCTGCTGTAAGTCATGCTAAGAGAGCACCTCTTGGTGAGGTTGTTACTAATGATCTTAAGAATAGTATTACACGTGAATCTGCTGATAAGTTTGTTAAGACATTTGATCAAGGAAGTAGAATTGTAGGTGTTACTAATACAGCAAATACATGTACAATGGTATTTGATGTTGAGCACCAACTTAATGCTGTTAAGAGTGGGTCTATTAGTGGTGGATCAGGACATGTAGATGGAACATACCATAACGTAAAATTATTTGATAATGCATCTCAACCTAATGTTGCACCTTGGAAGGGTGCAATGGCATCTAATGTTGTTGTAAGTGGTGGTGCTGTAGTTTCTGCTGATATTGTAGAAGGTGGTTCTGGATATCAGGATGGAGAGACATTATACTTTGATACTTCCATTGGTGGATTATCTGGTGGAAAAATTGGTGGATCTCCTGGTACTAATGCATCTGCACGTATTACCATTGCAACTGCAGGTATTGCAACTGCTGTTGGTAATTATGTACAAGTAACTGGTGTTGGTACTGCAACTGATGGATATTATAGAATTACTGCTGTTCCTAGTGCAAAATCTATCACGGTTGCTAAGACAATTGGTGAAAATATTGAAATTGGACAATATGCTACTGATCTTGGATCCGCAGTATCCATTGCATCAACTACTGCTGGTAGTGCTGATAATACAACAGTATTCACTACTGATTGGGCTCATGGACTTCTAGCAGGAAATAAATTTAGATTAACAAATGCTAGTAATGAAATTATTGATGATCTTATTGTTAAATCAGTTTCTAGTCCAACCGTATTTACTGCTGAAACATTAACTGCATTTACATCACCAAAATATGCTTTAAAGCATGGTTTATCTGCTAATGATGCTTCTGCTGATGATTTAGGTGAAAATATTGGAATTAGAAATCTTCAATTCTATGATCATGATGAACTTATTTTAAGAGGAGTAGGATCAGCTCTTACTCAACTTGATACTGAAGCAAGTTTCAGAGTTCAGAGACCTAATGGTGGAGTTAGTGGTGTACTTGATAGATTCCCATTAGGAACCTACATTCAGATTGATGGTGAAATAATGAGAATTACCAGTAGCACTTTAAGTGGATCTGGTAATGATGAAATATCAGTAATTCGTGGTGCAATGGGTACTCTCATTGATGCTCATGTTAATGGATCTCTGATTACAAAGATTAAACCAATAGCAATTGAATTACGTAGACCATCTATTGTTAGAGCATCGGGTCATACGTTTGAATATGTTGGTTATGGTCCAGGTAACTATTCAACAGCACTTCCTCAACTACAGAATCGT
>MDSZ01172742.1_pt1 | contig 11274 bp, 11 predicted proteins | sample 811201 | NCBI WGS metagenome assembly MDSZ01 (sample SAMN05326647, study PRJNA326480) | marine metagenome | isolation source: seawater | place: Indian Ocean: North | collected 2010 | reverse complement strand
TTCCCGCCAACTTTTAATGAAGCTATTTAGACGAATAGTTCTTTTGTCTGCCGTAAGGAGCTCAACAATTAGACCGCCTATAGCATCATCAAATGCTGAGTTGTTTTGAAGGTTAGCATTCACAGAAATTGGAATACCAACTTTAATAATACTCATTTTAATAAGATTATTCTTAGCTCCAAGCCTATTTTCTGCGGCCGCATAGGCAGCCCTCTCAAGCTCTTTAATCATTTTAACAGTCTCAGAACGAGGTGTTCCGGAAACCATCTTAACATTTACAATAACCTTGTCAGACTCTGGGGTGGGAAAAAAATTAAAACCAATTCGACCACTTGCCACCAAACCAATCACTGCAATTAACAAGGCAACAGTCGCTGCAAGAGTTGCATATCTCCACTCTACTGAAAAGTTTACAAGAGATCTAAACTTGCCGTCTCTAAAAGCGTTAAATTTTTCATCAAATTTTTCTCTAAAACTTGTGTATAAGCGAGGACTTCTTAGTTCGAGGTTAAAACCGTGACTTAAATGCCCCGGCAAAACGTAAAAGCATTCCAGCAAACTCGCTAAAAGCACAGCTACGATTACCAAAGGTATAGCAGCAATAACTTGACCAATTATCCCACCTATTAATATAAGTGGTAAAAAAGAACACATTGTGGTCAGTGCGGCACAAACTACCGGGGCAGCCATCCTTCTAGCGCCGGCGACAGCGGAATCAAAGCGGCCTAAACCTGTCCGTCGCCTATACTCTGCATGTTCACCAACGACAATTGCATCATCTACCACTATTCCTAGAGCCATGATTAAGCCAAACAAACTAATCATATTTATTGACTGACCTGTAGCCAACATTACTCCAAAAGTTGCCATAAAACATATGGGGATACCGAGTAACACCCAAAATGCTACAGAAGCTTCGAGGAATATAAAAAGGATAAGCATAACTAGCACAAGACCGCTTATCCCGTTTCTGACTAACAAATTTATTCGTTCATCCAATAGATTTGTTGCTGTATCATATTTTTCGACCACTAAGTTAGGTGGCCAGGTTGTGCTCTCTTCCTCAACATACTCATTGATTTTTTTCGCTAATACTAGTGCGTCAGTATTCAAAGATCTCTGGAGATGGAGCTCAATGGCAAGATTACCCTTTCTAAGGGCATAGGCTCCACCATCTTCAAAGGCTTCCCTAACGTTGGCAATATCTCTAAGATACAATTTCTGTCCATCACCTAACGACTTAATTTCTAATGACCCGAGACTATTAGCATTTGTTAACAAGCCCAAACTTCTAACCTGCCTCAATCCTCTACCAATGTTTCCCGAAGGTAAATCTACCGAGGTTTTTTCTATACCCGACGCGATATCAGATAATGTTAAGTCAAGGCGCCTGAGGTTTTTTTCATCCGCTTCAACAAGTATTTCCTCATTTCTACTTCCAAAAAGATCAATTTTGTCTATACCTCTTGCTAACAAATCATCCCTTATTCGCTTCGCATGTGCCTTAATCGCCAGCTCTGAAATATCACCGGACAGAACTAAGCGTGTTATAGTTTCATAGCGGATGATCCTTTTAATCTCAGGTTTTTCGGAATCTACTGGTAAAGTTGTTATACGAGATACTGAAGACTCAATGTTTGAGAGGGCCGACTGCATATCAGAGCCAGCCTCGAACTCTATAGATACTACCCCTGAGCCCTCGTAAGAGGTGCTCCTCACTCTTTTTACTGAGTCAAGGAACCTGACTTCGGGTTCAATCAACTGGATAATATTATTATCAATATCCTCAGAATTGGCTCCCGGCCATTTTACAGTGATGTTAACTACGTCAATGCCAAAGCTAGGCAAAAACTGAGAATTCATTTTTGTAATGCCCCAAGCACCTGCTACCAACATCAACAACATAATTAAATTTGCGGCAGTCGGATGGCTGGCAAACAGTGAAATTGGGCCATCTACAACTTTTCCACTTTTTTCATTATTGGAAACCGGGTTTGGTCTAATTGGCATCTACAGTCCCAACTTACTCAACGTGATTCAACTTTAAGGCCCTCAGCCATCTCTGGAAATGGCTTTACTGCCACAAGCTCTCCGTCCAACTTGTCGTCTGAAATGAGGACCCAGTCAGGACCTAATTGAACAATCTCTACATTAAACCGCTTTAACCGTCCCTCACGGATAATAAACAAATACTTATTATCTAATAAAGCTGACCTGGGTATCTTGATCACATCATTATAAATGCGTCCTGGGATACCCACTGCAACAAAAGCTCCAGGCCGAAGTGGAGTAGTAAAATTTAGACCAAGTAATCTAGCAAAGATATCTATCCCTCCGCTTGTTGAGTCTATTTCAGCACCAAGTCTCTCTATAATAGCTTCAAAACTTAAGTTCTTTTTACCCACCTTCCAGGTTACCTCTATTTTTCTTCCAATCAGGCCATCCGGAACTGAAACCTTATTTTGGCTGGTACCATTGACATTATCTAATAGCCCCCCAAAATCAGACTCAGAAAGGCGAAAGCGAACCTCCAATCGATCTGACTGAATTAACCTCGCTAACCGATCTGTACTCCTAACATACTGTCCTATTGAAGCGTCAACGTTTGCCAAAAAACCGTTAAAAGGGGCCAGCAATCTGGTTTCTTCAAGATTTCTCTTAGCTAAACTATAAGCCGACTGAGCTCTTTTAGCTGATGCTTGATGCTGCTTTAATCTGTTTTTTAATCGAATTATTGTCTGATTCCTTAATGTTGCTGCTTTGCTAGCTTCATTGAATGCTATGATACTATCATCCACAGATTTTCTGGAAGTCGTTCCTTGCTTTACTAGTTTCTGCCGCCTATTCATATCTTTTTTTCTAAGACTTAGTTGAGATTTTGAAATAGATAAGAGCTTTGTTTCAGAGACCAATTCGGCCTTTGTCTCTGAAATTCTAGTTAACACTTCCGTTACTGCTGCCTTACGATCAACAAGTTCTAGCTCGTAATCGTGGCGATCTATACCAACAATTAAATCTCCCTCGTTAATTATGGCCCCCTCAAATAACCGTTCACCCACATTTACTATCCTGCCAGAAACTAAAGATCTTAAATCTGCCTGATTACCAGCCACTATGCTGCCATATTCAATAATCTTTGGTTGGAAATCTTCTTTAGAAACACGCATAGCTGATATAGGCCAGATTTTCTCTGCACTCGGTTCGGCCTCTACTGCAGGTCCAGTAACTTTCAAAATGATAAAAATAACTATACCCAGACCCAAGATACCTAGGGGTACTAGTATTCTCAAAAATCTTTTATCCAATTTAACCATTTTAGACTATATAGCTCATAAAAAGTTCAACTTCCTAAATTTTCAGCAAAAGTAGGTTGTGCGAAAAAACAATCAAAATAGCAATATTTCTACTCACCTTTTTTGATGACGTAAGTAAAAACACCATCTAGATCGGAGCTACTAAGTAATTTGTGGCCTCCAGTTTTGCACAGTAATTTGAAATCTCTAACGGTCGCCGGGTCTGTGGCTTGCACTTTTACTAATTCACCAACATTCATTTCTCTTAACACTTTCTTCGTCTGTAAAATGGTTATTGGACACTTCAGCCCCTTCAGATCTAGATTGAGCTGCTGTGCATCTAGTTTAGATGGGTATCCAAGCACAGGACACTCTCCTTTAATACTTAACGTAAATTGTATTATTAATTCTAATAATGTTGAAGATATAGGTTCATAAACCAAGCAAATCAAACTATTACGTATCTTTATTCATCACTAAGCTCTTTATAAAAAATCCATACTAACTTTTATTTTCTTAATTTTTTAATTGATTTAAGCAACGAATTTTCTATTTGTTCTGATTTATCCCTAGTTGGCATTACAATCAAGTCGCCACGAGAGTTTACCAAGTAAAAATTTGCCGAGTGATCCACTAAATATTCCCGATCAGATTTTTGGGTTCTCCTTAGAGAATAAGATGCCCCCATTATCCAAGCAAAAAGTCTGAGATCAGACACTGAACCTGACACTCCAATAATGTTGTCTGAAAAATTAGACAGGTACTCAGCGACAATCCTTGGTGAGTCTCGGTCTGGGTCAACAGATACAAAAATAGGCTGAAAAACTCCTTCCTCTATTTTCCCTCCGGAAAGCGCTGATACTAAATTATCTAAGGATATAGGGCAGACATCTGGGCAAAAGGTATAACCGAAGTAAAGGACACCAATCTTTTCCCCGAGTTTTCTTGCATTCCATTCTCTACCCTCTAAATCCTTCAAGGTAGCATTTCTAACTAAATTTTGTTCAAATTTTTCTGCTAGTCCGTCCGCCCATATATATATAAGGAATGAAATACCAAGAACCACCAAAACACAAAATATTTTAAAAATATTCTTGAACATATTAACAAAATATCATTTTTATGTAAAAGTACCAGTGTACAAGTCAAAGGATATGTTGTGCGAATTAGTAAACTATATCTGTCCATAGCTTTTGGGATATTCTTGCTGGCATTGGCCACACCTTTTTTTGGCATTGTAGCGGCCAGAGTACCCTCATTAATTGGTCTTTGTGGATTCAATATAAATTGAAATGCGCCTTGCTCAAATATTAGGCTTTTGCGGCGCTATAGTTATCCTTTTTTGTTTCTACTATTTTTATGAAACTGCTGAGAAAGAAAACTATTCTCAGAATAAGGGTACGGTAAAAATAGGCGGGAGCTTTAAACTCATAAATCAAAACAGAGAAATAGTTACAGAAAAATCTTTTCCCAATAAATATCTTTTAGTCTTCTTTGGCTTTACAAATTGCCCAGATATTTGCCCTTTATCGATGGATAAAATAATAGAAGCTATGGATTTACTTGGAAAAAAATCCAAAAAACTGCAACCACTATTTATTACCGTAGATCCTGAGCGGGACACACCAGATATCCTGGCGACTTATGTTTCAGCTTTTGACAGCCGAATAATTGGGCTCACTGGAACCACGGAACAGATTAGAAAAGTAAGTAATTCTTATAAGGTGTATTATCAAAAACAACCGGCAGATGAAAAAGACAACCAAACCTCGGACTACCAGGTGAACCACTCAGCAATTACCTACTTGATGTCGGATAAGGGCCAATTCATAATACATTTCTCCTATGGAACAACTGCAAAGGAAATGGCTGCAAAATTGGATAAAATATTATGATGAGCTGTCAATTAATCGGAGGCAAAATATGAATTCTTATTACCAGTTTGTTTTAAAGATATTTTCATGGACCTTACCTGCTGTTGTTTTTCTGCTTCCGAACCTTTTCTTTATAACAAACCTAGAGGCTAAAAATATTGAAATAAGTGATGCCTGGGCCAGGGCTTCAATAATTAAAGACCGGCCAACTTCAGCTTATTTCACAATTACAAATAATAATTCACATGAAGATTTTCTTTTATCGGCAAATTCCTCTAGCGCAAAAAAAATAGAGATTCATAAGAGCAAAGTCGAAAATGGCATAGCTCGAATGATGAGAGTAGATACCATTAGAATTCCGCCAAATAAAAAAATAAAGCTAAGGCCTGGAGGATATCACCTTATGTTATTTGAACTTGTTAAGCCTGCAAAAGCCGGCGAACATATGATGATTAACCTTGTTTTCAAAGTTACGGGGGAAAAATCGGTTATGGTACCTGTTAAAAAGTCGGCCAATATGTCTCATCATAATCATAATAAGATGCATCACCACACGAAATAACTATTATTATTTTAATACAGGGCAAAGAAATCTTCTGTGTGATGTAAAATTATAAACAAGGGGGGGTAAATATGGTAAGGAGTTTTCGAAGAGTAGTTACTGGACACAATTCGGAGGGGAAATCAATAATTTGGAAGGATAGCTCGGCACCGAACATTGTTGAGCCTCTACCCCAGTTTGCTCTCCACGAGATGTGGGAAACAAAATCTCCTGCGGATAACACTACAGAAGACGAAGTAGCAACGCGAGAAAACAGTATTGAACCACATGACCCCGCGGGGACTATGTTTAGAATTGTTGAGTTTCCCCCGGATGAAGTTTGGCAGGACCTTGATGTTGCGGAAAGTTTTAAAACCATGGGTAGTGGTGATGCTCACGACGGTGAATCCGATAACGCTATGATGCATGAAACACAGACAACAGATTATGCCATAGTAATCGATGGAGAAATTTGGGCCGTAATGGAGGAAGGTGAAACAAAACTTAATGCAGGAGATGTACTTATTCAGAGGGGCACCAATCATGCATGGTCAAATAGAAGTAACGCCGTTGCATCCGTGGCATTTGTTTTGGTAGGAGCGAAACCCAGAAACTAAGTAGGATTTAAATATGAGTGAAGTTTCTTATAATATTAGTGGTATATGTGACCCATCTTTTGAGCAAGTTAAAAAAGTTTTTATTGAAAATTTTAATGTTCGTGACGAACTGGGTGCATCGGTTTGTGTCTATAAAGACAATAAAAAGGTAGTCGATTTATGGGGAGGGTATCTTGAGTCCTCTAAGAACTCTGCCTGGACTGAAAACACTATTACGCTGATGAACTCAGTTGCTAAGTCAATTTGCTCTTTGGCAGTCCTTGTTTTATATGACCGTGGAATAGTGGATATCAAATTGCCCGTAGCTGAGTATTGGCCAGAATTTAAACAAAATGGAAAATCAGAAATAACAGTTCACGATGTGTTGGGACATAAATGCGGAGCCGTATTTTCCGATAATGCTAAACCTGGCGATTGGTTCAATTACCCTGAACAATGCAAGGCAATTGCAGAGCAAGAACCAGCTTGGCCGCGTCAAACCCGGGGCGCTTATAATACAATAAATATTGGATTTATTCTTGGCGAAGTTGTCAGGAATGTAACTGGTAAAACGATTGGCAATTTTATTAGAGAGGAAATTTCCACCCCATTGGGTGCTGAATATAATATTGGCCTCAACCAATCCGAAGCTAAACTCGTAGCAAGTATGCATTTAAATCCTGAAAATAAGTTTTGGGATGAATGCGAGGCAGGTGGTTCAAACCTTAATAGAGCCCATTCTGGTCGGCCAACAGATCCAGACCGTCAAGCCCTACTAAATTGTGATGAAATCCGTTTAGGTGAACTACCTGCATTTGGTGGACACGGTAACGCACGAGGAGTTGCAAAAATTTATGCGATGCTTGCAAATAATGGAGAAATAGACGGAGTTCGCCTTTTAAAGCCTGAAACAGTTGAAGAAATTTCTAAACTCCAATGGAGGGGAGTTTGCGAAATGACACACTGGCCCACACGAATGGCTCTAGGTTTTGAGGCAAATAGTCCGGATCATCTTCCTATGGGTAAAAATATGAGTGCTTTCGGAAAACTCGGATCTGGAGGCGCGATAGGATTTTGCGATCGAGAAAATAAATTAGCCTTTAGCTATTGTACTAATTACCAGTGCGAGGGTGCCGGTGTCGGGATCCGCTGCAAGTCGTTAATAGAGGCAGCAGCAGGTAAAGCACCTTCATGGGATGTTCCAAAATCCGTTGAATTTGTTGGTTAATTTGAACAGTGGCACAGCTACCTAAAGCGGTGTCTTAGTTAGCTAAGCGCAAACCAGAAAACATCCACCTCTGATGCGGATGAAAGAAATTTCTATATGTAATTCTTGAATGACCTGCCGGAGTTACACAACTTGACCCCCTCAGCACCATCTGGTTCACCATAAACTTTCCGTTATATTCACCGACAGCACCAGGGGCAACTTTAAACCCCGGATAGGGTATGTAAGGACTGGATGTCCATTCCCAAACATCACCAAACATTCCTACCGGCCCCAAATTTGATTTTAATTCTCCCGATGGAACTGGTGAGAGATTACCAGAATTTAATTCGTTATATGAAACTTCACTATCCTTATTTGTTTTAAATTTCTTAGCGGCAATTTCCCACTCTGTTTCCGTGGGGAGCCTTTTTCCAGCCCAGGCGGCAAAGGCAGACGCCTCATAATAACTAATATGACAAACTGGTGCATCCAAATTAAGACTAATATTACCTGACAAAGTAAACTCTCCCCAGTTTTTATTTTCGTCTAAAAACCAATAAAAGGGACATGTAATATTTTCCTTAACAAGCATATCCCAACCGTCAGAGTGCCAGAACTCTGGCCTCTTATAACCATTATCTCCTATAAACTCTATGTATTCGCGATTTGTTACGCATCTTGATGCTATTTGAAAATCTGAAACCAAGACTTTATGCTCAGGCCCCTCATTATCAAATGCGAAACAGTTCTCATCACTATGCCCCAACTTATATTCTCCACCTCGGATGGAAAACCATTCCGTTTTATGGGTAGAAGCAATTAAGGCCGGCTTAGAGTGTTGATAACCTGGAGATATGGGATTCCTGGAAAATACATGTTTGATATCCATCAATGCTAGTTCCTGGTGTTGCTCTTCATGGTTTAAGCCAAGTTCAATTAAATATTTTAAATTTTCCAGTGTTGTAGACTCAGTCTCCGACAAAAACTTACCCATATAATCATCTACATATTCTCTGTAACTAAGCACCTCATCTATAGCTGGCCTAGTAATTAATCCCCTCTCCGCCCGCAGCTGGCGAGGCCCAACTAATTCATAATAAGAGTTAAAAGCAAAACCAAAATCTGCACTAAATTCCTGATACTTGGGAAGATGTTGTTTCAGAAGAAAAGTCTCAAAAAACCAAGTGGTATGACCTAAATGCCATTTAGTAGGGCTTACATCAGCCATGGATTGCACCTGCTGGTCCTCCGCACTCAGGGGCTTTGCAATATCTGTGCTTAAATTTCTAACAGTTAAGTATTTTTGGTTAGAAGAAAGTCCAAAATTTTCATTATTTTTTTTTGGTGAGAGAGATGTCATTTTATTAGAAAGTCAGGACCATACCAATTGCGATTAAATGCTTATATTTAAGGGAGCTAACCCTACAGAAGAAATAATATCAAACATTTTTATATAACCTCCACACAAAACAAATATAGACAATTGTAAAAACCAAATTGGTTGATTTCCCAGAACTTTAAGTAGTAGTATTATCTCTGGCAGTTTACCAGAATATTTTGGGAGCATCTTTGTTATGAGTGTAGCAAAAAACGAAACATATTTGTATTCACGTTTCAAAATGAGCGTCTATGAACTTGGTTATTTTCCGGGCCCCAAGGCCGGGGAAAGCGTGAATTACGACTATACATTGACTGACCTAGAGGGAAATGAAGTAAGTCTAACTGATTATAAGGGAAAATGGCTTGTTATAGAATCTGGCAGTAGAACGTGCCCAATGTACGTAAAAAATGTCGATAAATTTAGCGAACTTAAAGATAAATATACTGATGTTGAATGGCTCATGGTTTATGTGCGAGAGGCACACCCAGGGGAAAAGGCTGGTCAAGCAAAAACCATTGAAGAAAAGATAGCCTACGCGAAACAAAATAAAGAAGAGTATAACGAAAAAAGGAAAATTGTTGTTGATAGCGTAGATGGGAAGTGGCACCACGAGTGGGGTCTATTGCCAAATACTGTATATGTCATTAACCCAAATGGACAAGTTGTATACAGGGCTGACTGGTCTTTTGCTAAAAATGTAGATCGAGTTCTTCAGAATCGAGATAAGATTGATAAAAACGAACATATTGCGATTATAGGAGCAGCACCTTGGATCACCATACCCGTAACACTCAAAGGTGGATGGCTGGCTCTTTTTGATATCCTGATTATTTTTCCAAAAGTGTATTATGAACATTTTAAGTTAGACATAATAACATGGTGGAATAATAGAAAAGCCCAGAGACAGTCGGTTTAGATTACGGGCTCAAGAACACTGTAGTATTGAATTATAACTTTAAGTAAAAAAATGAGTCAGCTAAGTTGGCTCATTTTTTTGCAAAAATTTGGTACTGTTGGTATTCAATTTGCCCCTTGCAATCAGGCATCAGTAATATCAAAAAACCTAATTTTAGGTGTTTCAGCTAGAGGGATCCCCCCAAGACTATTGCCAGATACATCTAAATCGCCGTTACTTTTTCTCCAATTTACGTAACTTTCATAAGCTTCCCTATTTTCCCAGTGCTGAACACACAGCAAACGGTCCCTGTCGTCCTGATCAATATGAGCTACTAAATCTATGAAGCCCTCCTTGTTTCGAGTATTGGGCAAAAGCTCTTTTAACTTTTTGAAAACTGTGTCGCCATTCCCGGGAGTTGCAACACATTCAAAGGTTACTAAACAAACCATTTTTACCTCCCCATCTCCTTGAATTTATTAATTTTCCTGTTTAATTTAATTAATTTTTTCTCTAAAGTTTTTATGACAATTTTTGCACGAACTGCCCAATTTACGAAAACTATCTACAACAGCTGCCTTGTTATTTTTAATCCTAGCTTCGTCTAAAACCTTGATGGCCTGCCAAAATTCATCTGATGCACTCTTGAATTCCCCTGGCTGCTCCCATATTTTTAAACTAGCTTCTGAAACTCCGCCGTGGGAACCAACTGGAAATAAAATTGAGAAGTCAGTTTCCTGCGAATAAAAAGATTTTATCACCGCATCTATCTTGTCAGCACTATCTGCGCCCCACTGACGAGTAATGGAAGATATAGATTTCATATTTTTTGCATAGACTTTCATAATATTCATTCTAAGTTTGACGATACCCATTGCACCTTTATGAGCTAAAACTGCATTTGAAATCGCGGGAAAATCAACGGGCTGCTTATCAGCAACAACCAAATCTCCATGATTTTTACCCATACTAGCAAAAGAAACAAAGAAAAAGGAACTGACAACCAGTATTCCAATTAACTGAACTTTTTTAATCATACAAATGTCCTTTTATTTTCATATTTTATATATTTATTGATTACAACCTAACCACGCGTAATTTTGTCTTCATGTCTGTCCTGCAAAACGCATGAAGAAAGCAGGTTTGCTCACTAATATCTAACATTTCTCGAGCCACATCATCACTCTCATTGGTCTCAAGATAAACATGTGTTTCTAGAGGATGAGCTGTACCGGCTTGGCCAGTTCCGCCTGAGGCGCCACCCAGTGAAAAATAGCTATCTTGAACGACCCTATATTCCTTTAGATCTAAGTCTAACATTTTTACAAAACGACCAAACTGCGTCATAAAACAAAAAGCAACACCGGCAGAAATATAAGTATTTGCGTCAGGTGCACGCCCCATCCCTCCGTTCACCTCGGCTTCTTCCGACAAAAGTTTAAACGATGTTCCATGAGGGCTATACTGCAATTGGGTTATCTCCT